>Ga0210394_10000396_pt1 | contig 95268 bp, 80 predicted proteins | sample IncBWC12MmetaG_FD_160121 | JGI IMG/M metagenome (GOLD analysis project Ga0210394, IMG submission 160121) | Forest soil microbial communities from Barre Woods Harvard Forest LTER site, Petersham, Massachusetts, United States - Inc-BW-C-12-M | ecosystem: Environmental > Terrestrial > Soil >...
GGTGGCAACAACTTTGCCTTGAAATTTGCGGCGCTGGGCTTTCATCGCGTCACCTCGATTGAATTTGTCGTACTCCCTTAGAACGCCGCCGCCGAAATTTCTTGCACCCAAAATTTATGAGCGAGTGTACTGGCCGTCCAGTAGTTGGCGGCATTAGCCGCGACAATTTAACGCTTACTGTTTCGTAGCCTGCCAGGTCGCGCCGCCGTCATGTGTCAGAAATCGCGAACTCTTCTTCGCATCAAAAATCTCTGCCGTCATTGCATCTGCGGCCTGAACTCCGGCAATATCCCCGCCCATCGGAGAGACCACTTTGCTCCAGTGCCCGCCGCCGTCCGTCGTTCTTAAAACGGTTCCGCTCCGTCCAACAATCCAGCACACCGCTTCACTCGGCGCTGACCCTGCCAGCAACTCCGCTTTCACTCCACCATTTTGGCGCACCCAGGTAGCCCCATTGTCCACCGATTGTTCAAGTCGTCCTGCGGCTCCCACCCGCCAGGCCACCGCTCCGGTGGGAGCGAGAATGATCTTGCCATTTCCAAATCCAACTTTCTTCAATGCAGCCGGGGGTTCGAGCTTGTCATTTGTTGCTACTTGCTGCGTTGGGATTAATTGGTTAGTTCCGCCCGTATCAGTTTCGAATGTGGAAGCAGCGTTAGCATTCTCTATCGCAACAGTCTTGCCCGCCGCGTCGGCGGGGGCTGCAGATTGCGCACGCTGATCGCGCGAAGGTGCTGGTGCTGTCGCCGCGGCAGCCGGGGCCGCCGTAGTAGAAACGTCTGCATGCCGAGACACAATCTCCGGAGGTTTGTTCTCAACCGTTTCACGCGAAGAAAAATTTTTGGGCTTAGCCTGCAACTGACCATCATTCGCGCGCGTACTCAGCCTGTCGGCGGCGACACCGACTTCATTCGCAATGGTAGCCGATGGCGCTTCCATATGGGCACGAAGGGCAGCAGATTCTTTGGCTGGCTGCTTGGCTTTGGTGTCATCTTTTCGTTTTTCATTCAATTGCGTAATCTTCGTCGTGGGTTCAGGTGCAGGCAAAGCTGGCAACGCCTGAGGCGTAGCCGGTCGCTCCTCCGTTGACTGCTGCTGCGCGACCTGCACGTTTTCAAAGTGGCTGTTTTGCACTTTGTTGTCGCGCACCACTAACCAAATCAGCAGTCCCGCCGCAATCGCTCCCGCGGGTGCAGCCCATCGCAAAGCCTTGAACCCACGCCCACGCGAAATTTCCGTCGGTGTTTTCATCGCCGGCTTAGCGTGGCCCGCCAAACCTGGCCTCTGTGTCCCCGCATGGAGCGCACCTGCGGATAGTACCGACTCGCGCATCCTCAAATCATCTTCCGCCTCAATCTGCAACGGAATTTCGTCCGTCACTTCAAGCAGCAAGAGAATCTGCTGACAACGCGAACACCCCGCGATGTGTTCGGTCGTAGCTTTCATTTCCTCGTTAGACAGCATGTTTTCATGAAACGCGGCCAGCGTCGCAGCATCCAGGCACTCAGCAGCCCCGACTGCTTCATCTGGCACAGCCTGCGCGTCCGCTTCATTTCGCGCGCCAGCTGCGTCGCGACGCCAATGTCGCTGCAACGCCTGCTCAAATTTTCGTTCGCGATCCTCGTGACTCATACTTACCCATCCTTAGAACGAACCCGCGGTGCTTTCTTGCGTCAACACCAATTCCAATAGCGACCCCAACTCAAGTTCCACCTCTCGGCTCGCTGATTTTTTTTCCCTTACGCTCAACTTCTCGTGCCGCGCTTGGCGAGAGCAATTTGTCCAAATCTATTGGCGCATCTTCCGCGCCATATTCAAAGCACAGCGCAATCTCGGCCTCACTCATTCCACCGCTACCACCATCGCCATTCAGCGCTTCAGATCCTCCGCGCAATATTCCCTCTACAGCGCGCCGCACCTCCTGCCGCACCATTTCCAGATGCCGCGACACGCTGGACTCGTGCTCTCCCAACCCCCGCCCAATCTCCGCCAGTTTTTTCTGTTCGGCGTAATACATTCGCAATAGCGCCACATCCCGAGGATCCAGATTGTCGAGCGCCGTTTGCAGTGCGTTCGTAAATTTCAACAAATATTTCGCGCGATGCGGATCTGCAACCTGCAACACTCTGGCCGCGGCCGGCAGCTTTGCGTTGTCCCTTCCGTCCTCATCTTCCAGTTCCTCAAATTTCCGCCCGGCACGAATCCTGTCCACGTGCCGTTGCGCCAATACCGCTCGCAACCAGGTCTTAAGACTGCTTCGTCCATGAAAATAACGCAGCAGCGAGCCATGCTTCTCAGCGCTCAACCCGTAAAGCTCCGCGAATAAGGAATCGGCCAACTCCTGCGCCTCCGGCGCGCTGGCATTGCGCTTGAGCATTGCCCCTGCGCATTCACGCAGGTAGCCCCGGTAAATGCCCACAAAGTGCTCCCATGCTGCCGCCACCCCGTCAACGCAAGCACAAGCCAGCCCCAGATCATCGAGGCGCAGGCCACCCACGTAGGTTTTTAACTCTTCCACCGTGGGCTGCTTACCCCGAAACTTCGTGTCTCCGCAACGCGCCAACTCCTCCGTAAATCGCTCGCTCGACACTCCCCATCGTTCGATACCCGCCAGCACACACCACTGCTCCAATTTCGCGGGGTCGCCGCGCAGAATCTTGCCGATTTCAGTCCGCGTCGAGGCGTAGTCCGCAGAGCTCTTTTTCGCCCGCATGTCCATAAGATTCAATCTGATTCAGCTGTGCCGTGAGGATATCCCCAACCCCGGTAAATCTAAACACAAATGCGAGGCACCCCTTATCCAGTTTGCTGTATCCTATAACTGTGTTGCGCCCCCATGCCCCGCAACCGAACCGCTAACGGCGGGTTAGCACACGGTGCGTCGCGCAGCAATGTGAGATGTGAATGGCAATAGCGACTTGGTGACTCTGGTACCAAAGTCCTATTCGACCTCTCCCGGCCCGCTACGTACTGTGGTACTTCTAGGAAGGGAAGACCTTTTTCTAGTTGGCTGCGGGCGTTGTGCCCTCTAACTTTTAGCCAAACGCGGCAACTTTTTTAGGCGGGCTTACGGATGACGATGATGATTTCAGATCCACCAACGAAGACGACGATGGGAGTCGGTTTCGACGCCAACCGATCGCGTTCTGCGGCGAATCAAGAAGCCTGGCGCCGAGCCATTGGCACTAAACCGGTTGCCGCTCGGCTGGAACTCCTTCCGGAAGGGAAGCCCCGTTGGAATCGCATTGGCGTAAGCGCGATCGTCCAAGTTGTGCTGATCGGCTTTGTGCTGCTCGTACCTCTGTTGTATCCCGAAAAGATCAAAACTGTTTTACACATGGATATCGTGCAGTTGGCGCAACCAACCATCGAAATTCCGGTCGCGCCTCCGCCACCGCCGCCCAAAAAGATTCGACCCACTCCTCCTCCTCCCAAGCCCGAAGTGGTGGAGCCCATTAAGCTGAATCCTCAGCAACCACATATTTTCGTGACGCAAAAAGTAATTCAGCCCAAGGTTCAAAAGGTCGAGACCAAAGCTCCGGAGCTAACTCCAGTTCTGCAAGCAGCCAACATCAACACTGACACTAACCAGCCTAAGCGCCCGCGCGAGGAAGTGAAGCTGAATAATTTGAATTCCGGCAGCGCCGCGCCGGCCACCGTGGTTGCGCCTGTAAATAAAGTGCAGACCGGCGGTTTCGGAGATCCTAATGGCGTCCCCGGAAATGGCGATCCGAAAAAATCCACGAACATTAATCGTCTGGGTTCGCCCGCGCTTCCTGGCGGCCCCGGCTACGGCAACGGCACTGGCGGCGATAAAGGCATTCGCGGCACAGTGGCCAGCACAGGCTTCGGCAACGGTACCGCCAATCCTCCGCAGGGTGGCGGCAAAAAAGGCTCGGTGCAGTCCAGCGGTTTCGGCGATCAATCTGTCGTCACGGAAGCGCCCAAAAAGAAAGCTGACACAGCGGCTAACGCAACCGGCTCCGTTACTATTCTGGACAAGCCGCGTCCTGAATACACCGCCGAAGGGCGTAGTCTAAAACTAGAAGGTGACGTTGTTCTGGATTTGGTGTTCCTCGCCAACGGCACCGTGCATGTCAACCGCGTCATTAGTGGTCTAGGCCATGGCTTGGATGAGGCCGCTATTCGCGCGGCGCAACAAATTAAATTCAAGCCCGCGAAGCAAGACAATCAGCCCGTCGATTTTCCGGCGCGCGTGCGAATTGAATTCCACATGGCATCCTGAGGGAGAGAAGAAAATGTTTAAGTCAGTGCCCGCCGCCCGGCGATCCGTTTTGTCCATCCTCGTCTTTAGCACCTTGGCAGCAGCCGCTTTCGCTGCGCCCCCGGCGACGCCCGCTCCACCGCAAGCGACCGCCAGGACCATGGACGAAGTTGTGGACCGCGTCATCACCAATGAAAATCGGCTGAACGGCCAGATTTCCAAATATCAACCGCTGGTGGAGACCTACATCCAGAATCTGAAGCCCGACAAGGATCTCGGTTATACCCCTGCAGGAGACAAATATTTCCTCGGGCGCGCTCAGTTCACCAAGGGCGTCGAGCTAATCTCGTTGTCCGACACCGGTGGCAAAGGCAAAAAAATCTTCACGGGCATCGGGAACTTTTTCTCGTTCGCTATGCAGTACCTTCCCGATGGCTTCCTGCAGATGATCTTCATCGACACCAACGGCTTCGATAAACAGCACTATAAATTCGATTACGTGCGGCGCGAATTTCTCGGCGAAGTGCGCTGCCTGGTGTTCGACGTAACTCCCCGTGAAAAGGCCGGCAAAGGCCGCTTCCTCGGACGCATCTGGGTGGAGGATCAGGATTACCACGTGGTGCGCTTCAATGGCGCGTACGGCGGCGGTGGCCACTCCAGTTGGTATTTTCACTTTGATAGCTGGCGCACCAACGTCCAGCCAAATCTCTGGCTGCCCTCCTTCGTTTACAGCGAAGAACGGGAGTTGCATTACGCGCTAGCCAAGAAGCTCGATTTCAAAGCGCAGACCCGCTTGTGGGGTTACAACCTCGGTCACACCCTGCAGGAGCAGGAGCTAACTAAAATCCTGGTAGAAACTCCCGTGCAGGATGACACTAAGAACGCCAATGACCTTAGTCCCGTGCAGGCGCAGCGTTCCTGGGACCGTCAGGCGGAAGACAACGTTATCGACCGCTTGCAACGCATCGGCCTGATCGCTCCCAAAGGCGAAGTCGACAAAGTTTGCGAAACGGTGGTCAATAACCTGGAAGTCACCAACAATTTGGACATCGATCCGGATGTTCGCTGCCGGGTCATGATGACTTCCACTCTCGAGTCCTTCACGGTTGGCCACACTATCGTGCTCAGCCGCGGCTTGATCGATGTGCTCCCCGACGAGGCCAGTCTCGCGACGATGATCGCTCATGAACTCGGCCACGTTGTCCTGGGCCATCGTCTCGATTCCTCTTACGCCTTCTTTGACCAGCTACTCGGCGTGCAGGATAAAGATACCTTCCGCCATTTCGGGTTTGCCCGCACACAGGAAGAAGAAAACGCAGCCAGTGCCAAGGCCGCTGAGTTGCTGGCCAAGTCGCCGTACAATAATCAAATGGCCAGCGCCAAGCTTTTCCTTGCGGCGCTCGATTCACGGCAAAAGGAAATTCCCAACCTCATCAGCCCGCACCTGGGAAATCGCGTGCTCTTTACCGACCTGAAAGTAGCAGCGCCCGCAGCTGCCGACAAGAAGGTTCAGACCGTCACCGCTTTGCCTATCGGCGGGCGCGTAAAGCTTGATCCTTGGGACGACCGGCTCGAGCTGTTAAAGAGTAAGCCCATCGGGAACGTCGCCGAACGCGAGAAGATGCCGTTTGAGGTCACTCCCTTCATGCCTTATCTGACGCGCTTTGGCAGCGAGGCCGCCAAGCCTGTAGCAGCCAGCGCTAACGCGCCTGGCGATGCGGCATCCAGCGTCAACGCGGCAGCGTCGCCAAATAGCGATCCGCCGCCAGCAACCCCGCAACCCTAGTTAAAGGCTGCGCCGCTAGCCGGCCGTAATTTAAAGTAGCTTCGTAGTTCGATCCCCAGGTGTTAGTTTCACGCCTGGGGATTTTTTATTCACCGTCGTCCAGAGTTGGCGAGAAGCAACAAAGGTAAACAACAAATGGGGAGTTCAATGAACGTAAGAAAAAGTGGCAAGAGAACGGCTCACAATGGTGCTACTTTCGATAGCTTTCTGGAAGAGGAAGGCGCGAGGAAGTCGAGGCGGTCGCCATCAAGCGAGTGCCGGCTTGGCAAATCGAACGGGTCCTGCAGGAACAAAAGAAAACAAACAAACGATCGCGGAAGTTTGACCGCGCTAGTCGGTAAAAACCACTCCGACCGCGCTGTGGCCCTTTTCGGTGCCCGCATCAATCCGCACCACGTAACCCCTCAATCGCATGGTCTGCAATCCGTCCGGCCCGGGCGTTTCCATGGTCACCTGTAACTCGGACTGCAGCCGCGGCAAATGCTGCAGCGAAATCAGCGCGCCCTGCAGCGACAGGTCGCGCACCACGGTTTCTTCCTCAAACGGTTTGCCGCCTTCCGTCACGCCGCAAATGTGCGCGCGAAACTGGGCTTCCCGCCGCAACGCCGTGCGTGTTCCGGGCATATGCGCCTGCACCTGGTCGCCAGCGGCTCCGAGGGTAATGACCATGCCCTCGCTGGCTGCAAACACCGAATCAAATTCTTCGCGCGCTTGCCGCAAAATCGTATCCACCGCACGGTCGGTGGAATCCGGATCATGGTGGAAGAGTACCAGCGTCGTCGCGCCCGCTTCTCGCGCCACATCCACGCCTTCCTTCCACGATGAGTGCCCCCAGCCTTTCTTCGTGGTCGCCAATTGCTCTGCAGTGAATTGCGCGTCGTTGATAAAAATGTCCGCGCCGGTAGCCAATTCCCGGAGATTTTTTTCCATCTTGGCGTCCCCCGGCTCGTTGTCCGTGGCGTACACCACGGTTCCCGCCGAAGTCTCGATACGAAAACCCAGACAACCCTGAGGGTGATTCAGCCAGCGCGCGGTCACCTTGTTTTTCCCGATAAGAAAGCTATCGCCTCCGTCCACTTCCTGAAATTTGCGTTTGGCATTCATCGACGACATATTCACGGGAAAATAGGGCAACGCCATCTGCGTCTCAAACACTTGTTTCAAGCTGTCCCGTCCAAGGTATTTCGAGCGGAAACTGTAAAAGTGGAAATGATTTTTTTCGTCATATAGCGGCGTAAAAAACGGAATCCCCTGGATGTGATCCCAGTGGTAATGGGTGACCAGGATGTGGGTCTCCGGCATTTTGTCAGAATTGGGAGCACCCCAGCGGCTGCCCAGCATGCGCAGTCCAGTACCGCAATCCAGGATGATTTGTAATCCATCGGGGGTGATCAGCTCGAGACAAGGTGTGTTCCCGCCATAGCGCCACGTGCCTGGGTCCACCGTTGGCGTGGATCCGCGCACACCCCAAAAGCTCAATTTGGCAATTGCCTCGCTCATTTATTTGAACCGCACAACTCCGCGCACACCGCTATATCTCGCAATCAGATTCAGCGCAAGAACTACGTGAACATTCAGGTACTGCCCCTGGGCTGATGTCATCGTGGCAGTCACTGGCCGGACCGTCAATCAATTCGCACGGCACGGTGTCAAACTGCCAATAAGCCGTCCAACAGTTTGCGCCTAAAGGTTACTCTTCCCTTGTACGCATCTCGGGCCATCTGTGCACTCATGAGCGCGACCCGCGTAGAATAGGACTGATGCCTTCGCAGTCCCACGAGCACGTTCACGACGGAGCTGGCCATGTGCGTAGCCATGCGCATGGCGTCCGCGATCACGGCAGCCACGCTGGCCACTCGCACCCGGTGTTGGAGCCTTCGGTCCTAGGTTGGGCGATGGTTGCCACTCTAGGGTTGGTTGTCGCTGAAATTTTTGGAGGCGTCCTGGGCCGCAGCGTCGCGCTACTGAACGACGCGGTGCACAATCTTTCTGATGTTCCGGCCTTGGGCATTTCCTATCTGGCCATGCGCTGGGCCCAGCGCCCCGCCGACGACGAAAAAACTTACGGCTATCATCGCGCTGGAATTCTCGCGGCTTTCACTAACGCCACTGTACTTGTGCTTTTATCTTTATGGTTGGGGTACGAAGCCGTCGAACGGTTCCGCTCGCCGGTCAACGTCGTCGAAAGCTGGATGATCTGGACGTCGCTCGCGGCTCTGGCCGTCAATGGCGGCATCACTCTGGCTCTCGTGCGTGGCCGCGGCGATCTGAATTTGCGCAGCATTCTGGTTCACAATTTCGGCGACGCGCTTTCCAATATCGCCATCATCGTGGGCGCAATCATCATCCATATGACCGGGCTCCGTTGGATCGATCCTTTGTTGGGCGTCGCGATCGGCTTGCTGGTGTTGTGGTCCAGCATCGGGATTTTGCGACAGTCCTCGCATATTCTGCTGGAAGGCCGCCCTCAAGGTATGAGCGTGGAAGATGTAGCCCGCGCTGTCCTCACCGTGCCGGGCGTGCAGGAGGTCCACGACGTGCATATTTGGTCGCTGGGAGACGCGCACAATGCGCTTAGCCTGCATGCACGCATCCCTGATATGCACCTCGATCAATGCGAACGCATTCTCTCCGACATTCAGGAAAAAGTAGCTGACAAATTCGGCATCGGCCACACCACCGTACAACTCGAACGCGCAGGCCTGCCAGCGCAATCAGGTTACGTCATGCCCGAGCCCTTCAAAAAAATCGAATCCGTCTAATCCGGAACGCCAACCCCGATCGGCCGCCTGTGAATATTTCGGGAATTTCTTTTTGTTGGCCGCCTCCAAAAAAAAGCGCCACTCATAAGAAGTGGCGCTGCTATGACAAATTTGGGCTACAAAATCAGACCAATCAGAAGCATCACGCAGGAGAACGAAACGTTAACCCGCGTTGTTCATTAAATTCCTCCGTCGCCTTCAAGTCCAGCGAGTCGCGCGAAACGCTACGCCGCGCTCCTTCGCTGGAAATGTAGCGCAACGACCCTTGATCCCACGAATACGCGACCGCAAAGAAAACTGTCCCGTCCCGTCTCACGAATACATATTCCGGAACATTAGCCTGCGGTCCTGGCTGCTCCACCGGCGGACGGTTCACGTTGCGGGGCCGGTCATAAGGGCGATCATCCGGTCCTAGGCCTTGGTCTTCCGCGTCGTCTACGGCTTGCCCGTCCCCTTGGACATCTCCGAAAATATCTGGCCCGGTCGGCACGTAATACCCGCCGCCATCAAAAAAAGGAAACAGCACTCCGAATTCGTTCCGTCGATTGCGAACATGGTCTCTGTCTCGCCCGACGCCCGCGCGGTTCCCGCGCGTCGCGGCCACATGCACTGCATCAAATCCAAGCCCCGGCACGTTGGATTCTTCTGAAAAGTCCAGGCCAGCTCCTCGCGTGCTTCTGAATTGTCGTGTGCGAGCGCTTGTACTTCCGTTGTACCGGCCGGTTGCGCGCAACGTAGTGCCCGCGCGCCGCGGCATCAGCTGTCCGCTGGGTGATCGCGGAATCGCCAAATGACTTCCCGGAGAACTTGTCATGTGCCCGGCAGCACTCCGGGCAGGAGCGGTCATCGCACCGCCACGGACTCCTGCAGACGCGCCGGCGCCAAGGCCGCCGCCACTCGCACCCATACCTCCGCGGCCTTGTGCCGCCAAACCATTTACATTGCCAATTAAGAGAATCGTTGCAAGACTCGCGAGAAAGAATACCCGGCCCATGTTGGTCACCTACATCCCTGCCGCCGGATCGCCAGCGGTCGTACCGCCATTACTCTGCCATTGCTTGTTTGATGCGGCAACTTCAGCAGTGGTTTCAGTATGCCACTTTTACCACTTTAAGAGCCGTGGATTCGGCTAGTTGAAAGGGAATGCCGCCGCCCGTCGCCGCATTCCTTAACTTAGGGCGAATGAATACCAGGTATGGTTAATACGCGTATGCCTTCAGAAACACGAACACCACCACGCCGGTTATCGAAACGTAAAGCCAAATGGGAAAGGTTACGCGTGCGATTCGGCGGTGTATTGCGAACCGGCCCGTAAGGGAGAAGAAAAACGTGGTCAGCACCATGGGCAGAGCGACGATGGAAAGGATTACATGGCTGGCTAAGATGGAAAGATACAGCGTGCGAACCGAGCCGTGGCCGGGGAAAATCGTATCGCCGTGCAGCGCGTGGTTCACGATGTAGCTGACGAGAAAAAGGGAAGAGAACGCGAAAGCCAAAAGCATGCTGTTGCGATGCGCCTCTATCTTGCGATGTTTGATGAAATACAAGCCCACGCAGAGCGTAATTGCACATAATCCGTTCAGAAGCGCGTTGAGGGCCGGCAAAAACATCCATCGCCCCGCGAAATCAGCCGAGGCATGATGTACGTACAGCAGCCACAGCAGGAATGACACGGCAAGGCCACTCACTACGATGATGGCTCCGACTACCGGGCGCGGATTAATCTGAGCTTGTTCCATGGCGACAATTGAATCACAAAATCCATCTGGCAGTCATTTGGAGCCTTCCGCAAAAGCGACGACTTCCGAGCGGCCCGTCATCCCGGAGAAATCTCTCACAGCCCCGCCGGGGCTGGCCCAGGATCCGGTAGTGCGAAATGGTTTGCCGATTACGGTTGAAGATTTGTGCGGCGAAGAAGATCGATAAAGCGCGGGTCCGAGCGCAACGGATCGAACATTGGGTTCGTTTTCACAAATCCGACACTTACAATGGAGCGATCTTCATAAGCCTTCTCCAGCCATTCGAAAGCCTTTTCCTTGTCTTGCAAACCCGCATAGATTTTGGCCATAAACACGGCTGAAACATGTTTCTGCTTCGAGATGTCGTTCATTTTATCGAGCACCTTCTGCGCCTCTACTCTTTTACCGGTCACAGCGTAGCCGTATCCGAGTCCGGTTAGCGCCACAATGTTGGCAGGAGAAATGGATATGCCTTTTTCAAACTGCCCCATGGCTTCCGTATACATGGATTTTTTGACATAAGAGACGCCGCGAAAGTAGTACGCGAGAATGAAGTTGGGGTCCAACTCGAGCAGTTTCCCCTCCTGCTCGATGGCTCGGTCATATTGTCGTGCGAGGAAAAATTCGATACCTAAAGTGAGGTTATTAGGAAGAGACAGCGGATCAAGCACTAAGGTTCGTTTGGTTTCGGCGATGGCTTCATCAAGCCGCCCGGTCTGCCATAAGACTACGGCATGCAATCGGTGGGCGTCGACATAGCTCGGATTGAGTTCGATGGCTCGTCGAACCTCTCTGTCGGCGCCGGACCAATCCCAGTCATAGCTTGATTTGATGAGTGCCAGCGCGCTGTGTGCTTCGGCGAGGGTGTCATCAAGTTCCAAGGCCTTCAACGCGGCATCCTTGGCCTTCAGATAGCCGTCCTTTCCAGAAACAAGACCGAAGTCTGCAAGCGTGCAGTAAGCATCGGACAAACCGGCATAAGCCAGTGCATAACTTGGATCTTTTGCGATGGCCTGCCGAAAGTATTCGATGCCCTTGCTAAACCCTTCCTCGGTTCTCTTTTTCAGCCAATAGTGGCCTTTAAGATAGTCCTGATAGGCTTCAGGATTCGTGGTGTAACTTTTGGTGAGGCGCTTCTCTTCTGCTCCCGTTAAACGCACACGCAGCGCGCTGGCCATTTCCCTAGCGATCTCTTCGCGGAGAGCAACCATATCTGCGAGCTTCCGGTCGTACTGCTGTCCCCAGATGTGGCTGCTATCGCGGGCATTGATCAGCTCAACACTGATGTTCAGAGTGTCCCCGCGCTGCGTCACTCTGCCCTTGAAGATCGCGCGCACGCCAAACTCGCGGCCAACCGTTTGAGGATCGGTCTCTTTTCCCTTATAGCGAAAAACAGAGTCGCGAGACGTCACTCTCAGGTTCGGTAACTGCGACAAGCTGTTGATGAGGCTTTCGGTAATGCCGTCGCTCAAGTATTCCGTGTTTGGATCAGCAGTGGAGTTCAAGAAGGGCAAAACCGCCAGCGAGTCTATTTTTTCTCCGCCTCGTCCGGGCCATTTGTAGAACCAGCCCGTGGCTGCCAGTGAAGCCACCAGCAGGACAACCGCAGCGATGCTCACGGCTGTGCGGCTCCCCAAACGCGCTTTCGAAGGAATGGAAACGACAGCAGGGGCGCCGCCCTCGGAGGGCTTTTCTGCGCGCGTTGGCGGCCCATCCGGGAACTGCCGCACGGCACCAACGAAGCGGTAACCTCGGCGGGGAACTGTTTCAATGAATGCGGGGTCCTCACCCAATGCCTTTCGCAGAAGAAAGATGTTGTTGGATAGGCTGCCCTCTTCGACAAACGTCTCGGGCCAAAGACTGTTGATGAGTTCGTCCTTCTCCAGCAGGTGTCCGCTATTTCGGACCAAGAGGAGCAGGGTGTCGAACGCTTTCGGGGTGAGCGCCACGATCTCGTTATCGCGTAGCAATTTGCGCTCGGCGGGGTCCAGACGGTAGGGGCCGAATTCGTAGAGCCGCGGGGTCTCCTGGCTCAGGGTCTCCTTCGCAACGGAGCGCGAATCGCGGAAATCCTGAGGAGCAGCTCGCTGGCCTGATTCGTCGCTCATGGCCGTCTCCCAAATCGCCAATGAGAACTTCTAGAGAATTCTGTGAGCGCGCCGAGAGGACTTCCAGGACTGCCTACGGGCTACATTGCGCAGAGTACCGCTGGAAGGCCGGATTTGGCGCTGATTCTAGCACTCGCTTTCGGTTGCTTCAAAATCTCTTTACGGAGGATATAAAAAATGTTGCGAAACCCAGTTTGGAAGAAAAACCTCAGCTTGGTTCTGCTGGGTCTGCTGCTCGCACTGGCAGTAATGACCGTTGCTCTGAGGACCAGAGCAGCCCAGACAGATGAGGGAGTTCAATTCAAGGGAACGCTTACAGTCCAATTCACGGGGAGTCAAGTTTGCGCACCCGACGATACGAATTGCGCCACGTGTGTCGGCAACTCCCGTTTCTATATTGAGGCACAGGGTATTGGTGACACATCGCTGGGTCCGATGTTCGCTAAGGTCCTGAAATGTTTCAATCTGGCAGGGATTCCATTTGGGACCTATGCAGGGAGTCTGACGACGGCCGCTCCTAATGGAAAAGATTCCCTGACTTGGGCCTATTCGGGGAAGAACGACATCGCGGGGGACTTCTACGGCTTCGGTCCTTTCAGTGGCACGTTAACCATCACGAGGGGAACGGGGAAATTCGAGCACGCACACGGGAGTGCTAGTTTTACGGCCGCTTCAGGTCCTAGCATCGCGTCCACGGCATTTCCGGGGCCACCGAGTCCCTTCAGCTTGGTAGGGATGGCGTTTTATTCAGTCCAAGGAACGATATCAAACCAAAACGCCGATTAGTCTTCGCCGCGGGTTCCTAATTTTCTCGTCGCTGTTGCAGTTCAGCTCATGCGGAGGAGGTCTGGGCTCTTTTCTTTTCGGCAAAGTTGTGCGCTGACGCCGCGGATGAAAACAGAGGTATGAGACCTTCGACTAACGTTGGGTGAGTCAGGACCGCATCGCGCAGCGCGGTGTAGGGCAGGCCTGCGATCATCGCAGTCTGCACGGCGGCCAAGATCTCGCCCGCACCGACACCGAAGGCCGTGAACCCTAGGATGCCATCGCTATCAGCCTCGACGAGGGCCTTCACGAACCCGCGGGTCTCTGAAAGCGTGCGCGCACGCAGGTTGGCTTCCATGGGGACCTTAAACAGGCGGTACGGTATCCCTTGAGCCTGCGCTTCTGTTTCACTTAAGCCGATACGAGCGAGTTCGGGGTCGGTAAACAAACAATATGGGACTTGTCTGCCGGTGGTCACACGGTTGCCGCCGGTTAAATTGGAATGGACAACGCGGAAATCGTCGACGCTGATGTGCGTGAACTGCGGGCTACCTGCGACCTCGCCGATTGCCCAGACGCCGGGCGCAGTGGTCTGCAGCCGCTCGTTGACCTTGATGTATCCCCGGTCGGTGAGCTCAACGCCGGTCAGTTCCAGGCCCAGTCCTTCCGTGTTCGGATTGCGGCCTGTGGCGACCAATACATGGCTACCCTTTAGGACTTTCTCAATTCCATTCTGCTCGACGACGACACTCACCGAGTCGCCAGATTTACCCGACACTTGCTTGATCCGCGCATTCAGGAGAATGTCGATGCCTTCATCTGCGAGCAGGCTGCGAAGAGCTTCGCATACATCCCGGTCTTCCTTGGACATCAGCCGCCCGTTGCGATCGATGATCGTCACCTTGCTGCCGAAGCGGCACATGGCCTGGGCCAGCTCCACGCCGACGTAGCCGCCACCGACAACAAGCAAGTGTTCGGGAATTTCGTCGAGTTCAAGAGCCTCGATATGCGTGAGCGGTTGCGCTTCCGCAAGGCCCGGAATTGTCTCCAGCGCGGCGCGCGTGCCGGTACTAACGATCACATTCGCCCCCAGCAGTTGACGCGTGGTTCCATCGGCCAGGGCGACTTCCACTGTTTTGGGTGCTACGAACCGTCCCGTTCCCAATATGAATTCGGCTCCCGTGTTCCTGTAATTTTCCAAATACATATCGTTCAGGCCACGTACCATTCCGCGCTTGCGCTCGCGCACACCCGCCATGTCGATCGCGAAGCCGTCCTGCGTGATGCCAAATTCCTTGCTTCGACGAAGATACGATGCGACTTTCGCGCTGTGGATGATGTTTTTGCTCGGCAAGCACGCGATGTTCGGGCATGACCCGCCGATGTATTTGCGCTCGACGACTGCGACTTTCTTTCCTTCACCAGCAAAAGTCCACGCAGCGACGGTCGAGCCCGTGCCGCCCCCGAGAATCACGAGCTCAAATTCTTCCGGCTGCGTGTTCTTAGGTTCCTCGGCGGATGACCTGTTCTTCGTGTTGTTCATGCGGATTTTCCTTTCCGAGCGACGGGTTTGCTCTTGGCTTGCATTGATTTGACGAGATCGGCCGCCGACGCTCCCTCGAGCGACAGTCCGTACCCGACTTCTCGCACGATGCGCTCTTTCAACGGTTGAATGAAATGTACGCGCGTATTGCGGCGCGTCACTTCCGGAGCTTTCAAGTACAGCTCGGCCAATTCCCGCGCGCGGCTCAGTGCCTTGCCGTTCGGCACGACCTCGGCAACCACTCCCCATTCGTGTGCACTACGCGCTGTTAGCGGCTGTGGGTTCAGCAGGAACGCCTCCGCTCGTCCCGCTCCAGCGCGATAACTCCAGGTGGTGAAGACTCCGTCGCCGGGCGCAATACCCGCGGAGAAGTGGGCCACATCCTGGAACGTCGCACCATCCCCCGCCACAATTACACTGGCAAGAAGCGCGTAGTCTGAGTGCACGTGGGCACGTCCCTCGATAGCCGCGATCACCGGTACACGTATGTTGGCTATGTTTTCCAAAACCTGAACGCCTTCGTCGTGAACTTGGCTCCAAACGCCGGGATCGGCGGCATCGCCGAAAGAGGACCAATCGACATCAGTAATGAACTCCCCACCTGCGCCCGTGAGGATTACGATCTTGTTCGCTCGATCTTGCGCAATCCGGTAGAAGGCATCGACAAATTCCGTGTGAGCTTGCGCGGTCATAATGAACGGCCCGCCGTTGCTGTGGAACTCAGCAGCCAGCACACCTTTGTCACCTCGTGTCAGCTTTAGGTTGTGATAAGCAGTGAAGTAATCACCTTGAAGTTGCATAGGATTCTCCTTTTGGCGAAGAATGATTTTGTGACTCCGGCAACGGAAGCCACATTCCGCATGATTTTGCGTTTTTTTTCATAAGCCACTTTACACCGGGAAAACAACATAATCGTCGCTTTCCACAGGCAAGCATGTCACACGCTTTCGCGATCCGGCGCCTGCGCGTTTCCGGTTGCTTGGCTGAGCTTATCGAAAAAATCCAGTCCCGGCGCGCCATGGGTGTGATGTCCTCCCACCCTGCCTCCGCCAGCGGGGCGGCTGCAAGCGCTTTGCGAAGATCCATTGGCACCCTGATCTCCGGTTCTTCTCCGGCTCGCGTAATTTCCACCGTTACCGTGTCTACCGCATCTGCGCCTGCGGCATCGCGCATGGTTTTGTTAACCCCGAGCCAGTGACTTCCTTTACCGTTTGGTTCGAGAGCGGCTCGAAAAGGGAAGCCATTGATCGTTCCCTCTACCATCGTCATGCCTCGTGATGGAAGCTTCGCACTCGCGTTCTTGGGCAGAGTCAGGGTCCACGACCCAGTCTTTTCGTTTGCCTTAGGCCGAAACAACTTGGCAATGAAGCGGATCGTTGATTTGCTTTCTTGCAGCTTAGCCAGCGTCATATAGTTTTTTTGGAAAGTACCAACCAGCTTCTTGATTATCTTTTCTCGAAATAGGCCAGCCGCTTGCGGAGCAGCGCCTGAGAAACTTTGCAAAACGTGGCTCCCTGAATTAGCTTCCGACTCCCGTGCCCCCGGAACCCCCATCGCTGTGAATTGGGGCCTCGGGCATAATGAAAATCTCGATTTATGCCCTTATGCTAAAGAGCGTTTTGACAGCGCGTCAACATTCAATTTTGCATCCTGAACGAATCGTCGGACAACCCGAAGTCGGGTTCCACGCGCCGAACTAGTTGCAACCAAGAGCCGTCTTGCCAACCGCCCAGAATTCAATAACCTCCGCGTCTATAACAGGCATCTGCTGCGAGTTTAGCGAACTGCCGGGAATGTAAAGAAAGACTAAAAGGAGCTCGCTACCGCACCCGCAAAGCTTCCCCGTTTTCCGGGGATGTGCTATAACCTTCGAACCGTGCAATCTATAACGAAGCGGGTGCCGACGCACGACGTTCTCCAACCAGATCATTCGATGCACTCTCCGAATGCTTCTACTTGCACGTCCGCGCCTTACGAACACGCTTCGCACTATTGTCCGGTGTGCTCGCAGCGGCTCGAATCCCGCCGTTGTAAGTTGATTTGTACGGTGTGTGGTTATTACATGTCCTGTGCGGACTATTATTGATAAGCTTTGCGGCGCCGGTGCATCTAGGCTCAGAGTTCTTTTTTCGACGAGGAGGAAACTAAAGTGGCATTGAAATTTACAAATCGCGAAGTGGACGGCGTGTCCGTGGTCGCCCTGGATGGCCGCATCGTGCTAGGTGAAGAGAGCAACGCACTGCGCGAACGGGTAAAGGCTTTGGTGGCCGAAGGCAAAAAGAAAATCGTGCTGAACATGGCCAATGTCACGTTCATCGACAGCGCCGGCCTCGGGACCCTGGTGGCCGCGCATCATAGCGCCAAGTCGCAAGGTGCGGCTCTAAAGCTGTGCCACCTGGGCGCCAAGTTCCAGGAAGTTCTGCAGATCACCAAGTTGCTGACGGTTTTCGACGTGTATAACAGCGAATCCGAAGCGGTAGCCAGCTTCAAGTAAACAACCCGAACTATTAACCCGCAATTTCAAGCAACGTCGCAACGGCCTGGTTGCTGCAGCGAGGGCTCCGCACGTTTTTTTTCGTGCGGGGCTTTTTCGTGTCACCACGCGGCGTTTCTATTTCGCCGATACGCTCATGCGTGTTCCGGATCCACGCTAGACATCGTGATTCCACTCAGCAGCTTCGGATAAAAATCCGTGGATTTCTGCGGCATCACTTCTCCAGCCGTGGCAATTTTCACCACTTCCGCTACATCGCAAGGGTTCAGCAAGAAAGCAATCTGCGCCGCTCCGCTATCCACCGCATCCAACGCCCCTCCAGCTTCCCGCTCGTAACTAAGATTAGCTTCGGCCTTCACCGATTGTGGCGTGATGCCCAAGCCCGGCTCCAGAATTCCTTCATGCAACAGCACCACATCCAGTTCTCGCTGCAATGGCGAAACGTTATGCAAAAGCCGGTTTAAATCCGCGCCCTCGCGTAGCATCAGTACATAAAACGCACGCTTATCTTTGTCTGCCACCGCGGGATACACACCAATGGCCCGTTTCCTTCGCGCTGCTGAAAGCTTACGCACAAACTCCTCTCGTGCCTTCTGCTTCCCGCTCTCATCCGCAAAATCTATGCTTTCCGCCGTAAACCACGGCTCCAGGTACCTGTGCAACTCAGGCCAATTGAACTCACGCAGTTTTGCAACCACGCGATGCGTGGGGAGAATCGTCAAACCCGCTCCCTGGGTATTAATAAATGTCATCATGGCGCGCTCGTAAGGAGCGTCCGCAATCGTCTTACCCGTCAGCGTACGGCGCTCGTTGCGATAGTTCAGTGCCGTCTCGTAACGGTGATGCCCGTCGGCGATCACTAATTTTTGGTCGGCCATCGCTTCTTGAATCGCTTTCACGCGTTGCGGATCGGAAATTACCCACAGCCGGTGAATCACGCCATACTCATCGGTCATCTCCGTCGCCGGAGTTGTCGACTTCTCCGCTTCGGCCAACACCGCGTCCACGCGTTTCTGCGCATCCGAATAGATCAGGAACAATTGCCCAGTGGACATCTGTGTGTGCCGCAACAGTTCCAGGCGGTCCGCCTTTGGCCCTGAAAGCGTATGTTCATGGCGGTAAATCACGCCCGCGGAATATTCCTCCAGCTGCCCAGCCCCGATAAACCCGCGCCGGGTGTGACGCTCATTCGTTCCGGGCACGGTATATTCCTGCGTGTAGCCATAAAACGAGGCCGACGGATCCTGCACCACGATGCCGCTGCGGATCCACTCCTGTATCGCGGCAGCTGCGCGCGTGTACACGTTATTGCCTGGCCCGTCGCTGGGATGCACGCGGCCTTTTTCTACCGTAATCAGATTGTGTGGATTGGCCGAGTAATACTTGTCCTGCATCGCCGGCGAGATTTTGTCATACGGCTGCGTAAGCACGTGTTCAAACGGCGCGTGTGCGGGGTTATAGCGGAACGCTCGAAACGGAAAAACCTTAGCCATAAAATCTCCGAAAATTATTATGAATTTGTAGTCGTCTAGTTTACGCGAAGTCGCCGCGCAACGTTTGCCTCAGCGGGGTGCGTAACTGAATTACGGCTAGACCACCGGCACATCCAGCAGGGCCACCCAGTATTGAACGGATTGCAGCACGAATCCGCAGAGGATCAGCGCAATGCCGAGTACTCCAAGCGCTCGCTGTGGCAGTCGATCTGCATAATATTCGATGTACGGATTGACAATAATTCCCACCCCCGTGACCAGTCCGGTCACCACGCCCACACGTACGGCAAGCCTCCACGGATGCTCAAGGTGCTGCGCGAAAATGCCGCACAGCAAGGCCGCCGCGCTGTAGCCCAGCGTTCGTACTACCGTCCCCCAAAATTGCTTGCGCGAGAGGCGTGGCCGCCGGGCCGCCACATAGTCCAAGCTCGGCCGCATGCCGCGGGAATATGCGATCACCTGCCCGCCAGTGATTAGCATCGCGAAAGCCACCGCGAACCGCAGCCCCACTATACGGTACAGCCCCGCGGCGAAGCCTGTCGCGCGTACCGCGCTAAAAAAAGCTTCCCACGGTAACGAGTAATGACGTTCCTGCCGCGCCGCCCGGTTGAGTTCAATCGCCAACGTGACTCCAGTAGTCACGCCAGAAACCACACCAAAGAAAAATCCCAGCCCGATTGCATAGCCGAGGCCAAATACAATCGAATATGTCACCGCTCTGGTGAGCAACCGCAATGGTCCGTGTTCGCCGCCCAGCAGATCGTAAGCAAGGTACAGCGTACCGAGCACGTCAAGACACGTCGCCGCGATACTCACGCTGGCCAGAAAATGATGATCGATGGGATGCACTAGATGCACGCGATGATTGTAGAAGGGAAGCGATCGAAACTTCAAAGCGCCATTTCGCCGCTAGCGATGAGCTACAATGCATAAATAAAAAAAATGCCAAATCGAAGTTCTCTCACAAGGAGCACACCATGAAGCTGTGCACGCTATTCTTATTCGTGATTATTTGTTTTCCTATACCAAGGTCTGCCCAGTCGGAAGACTCCCACCACTATTCCGTGAACCCTCGTCCAGGCGGCGCTCAGAGCGCGCGCGCAAGGGGTCATCATCGCAAAGATACAGACGCACTTGGTCAGGATGGGTGACGCCGCAGCCATCGCTCTATTCAAGATTTTCACCGCAGACCAGTTGAAAAACCCACAGACGATAGAATCATTTCTACCCATTCTCCGCGACGCGTTTTCTGAGCGGCAGTTTATCGCTGAGGAGTCGGATAAAAAGCCAGCAATCACTTTATTTTTACTTAATTGCATTCATCAAAATGCTTCAGATGCGCAGGTGCTAGAGGACATTCGGCAAACGATTGAGTTTGGAAAGCAAAAGGATGCCCAGTTACCCCGTCCAGGCGCCACACCTTAAATTTCTCCATTCGCCGCACTGGAAAACCACAGCCATTCCGCCGTTGCCCATCTTTTCCTCTAATGCTTTAGAATATTTAGATACATATGGCTAGCCATAATTTCCCCGCGGTTCGCGCTCTGATTTTTGATCTCGACGGCACGCTGATCGATTCGAAACTCGATTTGGTCCATTCCGTAAACGCCACGCTTCGCAAACTCAATCGCCCCGAATTGCCGGAAGAAACCATCTCCAGCTACATCGGCAGTGGTGCCCCCGTTCTGGTCGCTAAGTCCCTAGGCCAGGACGTGAATCCCGAAGAGCTCGACCGCGCCCTGAAATTTTTCCTCTCCTATTACGAAGAACACAAAATGGACAACACTTGCGCCTATCCCGGCGTGCCCGAAGCATTGCGCGAACTTTCCGCTATGCCTATGGCGGTGCTCACCAACAAGCCGGTGCGTATCAGCGTGCGCATTCTGGAAGCTCTCGGGCTCGCCGAATATTTTCGCGCTGTCTACGGCGGAAACAGTTTTGCCACCAAAAAGCCCGATCCCCTGGGTGTAAACACCATCCTTCGTGAATTCAGCACTCAACCCAAGGAAGCTGTGCTTATCGGGGACTCCGAAGTTGATGTGCAAACCGCTCGTAATGCTGGAATTCTCTCCGCCATCGTGAATTACGGCTTCGGTATGCATGATCGCGATGCACATCCCGCGGACCTGTATCTCGACCGCCTGATCGATATTGTTCCGGCCTTGACGGCAACATATTTGTGATCTCGGTTGACTCGCGCTTGCGTTCCATCGCCGCGCTTGGCAGACTCAGCCAGTGCTCATCGGCATATTTTCTGAGCTGGACGCGCCCGGCGGTGTTCAACGCGCCGGCCGCCACATCGCGGCCGTCCTCACCGAGTTTGCCGCCAGCCGTGCCATGGAATGCCGTCTATTCAGCCTCAATGACTCGCCGGAACTTCACCGCATGTCGGTAGGCGGCCGCGAATTTGTTTTCACCGGTTGCGAGCGCGCCAAGGGCCGCTTTGCCGCCACTGCTTTTCGCTCCGCTCGCCGCCATGCAAAGCTGGTGATCGCCGGTCATCCAAATTTGGCCCCGGTAACCCAGACCATGCGACTCGCCGCACCGCACATGAAAACCATTATCTGCACTCACGGCATTGAGGTATGGGAGCCGTTGTCCCCCGTGCGAAGGCGTTCCTTGCGGCGAGCAAACCTGGTCCTCGCACCGAGTCAAAACACCGCCCAACACGTCATCATGCAGCAAAAAGTGAAGCCCGAGCGCGTTCGTGTTTTGCCTTGGGCCCTCGATCCGGAATTCGAAGCCCTTCTTCCTACGGCATCAAAGGCTTCGGTCCCTCCGGGTTTCCCAACGGGCCGTGTAATTCTCACGGTTGGCCGCTGGCTCGCTACGGAGCGGTACAAAGGCATGGACACCCTCATCAACACGCTGCCGCGCTTGCTTCCGCGCTGGCCCGAACTGCAGCTTGCCCTGGTCGGCGAAGGCGATGATCGCGACTGGCTCGAGGAGCTAGCTGAAAAAAATGGCGTGCGCCCTCACGTACACTTTCTCAACGGGCTTTCCTACTCCCAGCTGGCCACCTGCTACTCGGCCTGCGAAATTTTTGCGCTGCCAAGTCAGGCTGAAGGTTTCGGCCTCGTGTATCTGGAAGCCATGGCCTGCTGCAAGCCGGTCATCGGTGGCGATCATGGCGGTGCCCCTGAAGTAATCATCGACGGAGTCACCGGATATCTGGTGCAGCATGGCGACGCACCGCAGCTCTCTACCGCGATTGAGACGCTGCTATCCGATCCAGCCCTCGCGCGCGAGATGGGCGCGCGCGGGTGCCAGCGTGTGGAGCACGAATTCCGCTTTAGCGTTTTCGCTAAAGCGCTAAAAAAAATCCTTCGCGAACAATGCGAATCCTGAACGTCACCGAAACCTACGCTCCTTTCCTGGAATTCGGCGGCCCTCCCGTAAAAGTGCGCGCCTTGGCACAAGGGTTGGCACGACGCGGCCACGCCGTAAACGTGCTCACCGCAGATTGGGGCCTTGAAAAGCGCCTACGCCACCATCCTGAATCGGATCTTCAAGCTCTCGGCTGGGACCGTTCACCGTTCGGTTGGCGTCACGCGGAAGAAGGTGTTCAATCCATTTATCTGCCCAGCTGGTTTCGCTACCGCGCGCTAAGTTGGAATCCCGCGGTGAAGCGCTACTGCCGCGCGCGCCTGCAGAACTTTGATGTTGTCCACATTTTTGGCATTTACGATCTTCTCGGATATGCGGTGGCCGCCGCAGCCCGATCAAGAAACATGCCTTACGTTGTTGAACCTATCGGCATGTTCGTGCCGATTGTCCGGAACGTATGGCTGAAACGGATGTATCATTATTTTGTTGGTCAGCGATTATTTGCCGGCGCCAGCACGGTCATCGCTACCTCAGACCTGGAGGTTCAGGAGTTGGCTGCCGCCGGCGTTGCGCCCCAGAAAATCCTGCTTCGTCGCAATGGTGTTGAGTTGCCCCCTTCGTGGCCGCCGCGAGGCAAGTTCCGTGCCTCTCTCGACATACCTGAGCAGGCCAAGCTGATTTTGTTTTTGGGCCGCTTGTCGCCGAAGAAAAGTCCGCACTTATTACTTCAGGCTTTCGGGAACCTTCCAGAGCGAATTGGGGAACATACCTTGATGGTGGCATTCGTGGGGCCGGACGACAATTGCATGCAACAGCGTCTAACCACTACCGCTTCCCGGCTCGGCATATCCGGGCGGGTAAAATTTTCTGGCCCCCTCTATGGCGATGACAAATGGGCTGCCTACCGCGACGCCGACGTTTTTGTGCTGCCATCGCAAAATGAAAACTTTGGCAACACCGCAGCCGAAGCGGCCGCCGCGGGAACACCGGTGGTAGTCACGGAGCAATGCGGCATAGCTCCGCTGGTTAAAGATGTCGCTGGCTTGGTTGTGGCCCACGACGAAACATCTGTTGCAAACGCACTGGAGCGTTTGCTTCGCGACCCACAGCTTCACGCAGAATTCGTTTCGGGTTGTGCGGAGCTCGCCTCCCGCTTGGGTTGGGAAAAGCCTGTATCACAAATGGAAGAGTTGTATGCAAACCTGACGACGCCGCCAGTTTCCGGCGTTTCATCCCGGTCTATGGAGTAAATGGTGCCCGCTGTGTCCCCCAGAAGATTGGCCATCTTTCGCGTGCTGTGGCGGACAGTAAACGCTCTACTCATCGTTTCGTTGTTATTCGTCGGATATTCCAGCGTTTGGGAATATTCCGTACGCCGATACCTTAAGGGCTTCTCGGATGCCATCGTTCCCAGTCCCGCTTCTCCCGAAGAAAAAATCGATTCCATCCTGACCTGGATTCGCGCCGGCGCTCCTCGTCCTCAGGCTCCTAACCTCCACGAACTCTCCGCTCGCGATCCGGAAGACACCTTGAATTACAGCCAACTGCTCACCATATGTGGCACGGCCACCAATGCTTTCTTGAATCTCTCCCGCAGCGCCGGCCTCAGCTCTCGGCGTCTGCTGCTACTTACTCCCGAATACACTGCCAAACATGTGGTCGCCGAGGTGCTGGTGGATGGCCGCTGGATTATCGTGGATCCCACCTATCGGACTATCCTGCGCGATGCCCAAGGCCATACGCTAACCCGTAGGGATTTGCAGAATCCCGTCATATTCGCTCAAGCTACGAGTAGCATCCCTGGCTATCTTCCCGGTTATAACTATCAAAAGTTCGCGCATGTCCGTCTCGCGCGCCTGCCCCTTGATGGTCTGGGCCTGCGCTACTTCCTGCGCAAGGTTTATCCGACTTGGGATGAAGCTTTCGACTGGAGTCTACTGCTCGAGCGCGAATCGTTCTTTTTCTTTTTCGTCTCTTCCGTGTTCTTCATTTTTTTCTTTTTGGTTCGCTTTCTGCTTGCCTGGTACGCCGATCATCGTTTGCGAGTTCCCCGTTTTCGGTTTCGCCGCCACATTGTTCGCGCCGGGGCTACCTTTTTCTCCCCTCCTGAGATAGAAGAGTAGGGTGTGCGGAATTTGCGGCGCGGCTTTCGCTACTCCTAAGCAAGACACCGAATCGCGTGTGCGCGTTATGACCGCGGCGATGTCTCACCGTGGTCCCGATGGCGAAGGCTTCCTCGTGAACGAGCCGCGCGCCCCCGGTCTGGCTCTGGGCATGCGGCGCTTGTCTATTATCGATCTACCCGGCGGCCATCAACCCATTTGGAACGAAACTCGCGATGTCGCCGTAATTTTCAACGGCGAACTCTACAATTATCGCCAGTTGCGTGACACCCTGGCACTCAGCGGCCATCGCTTCTCCACACAGTCCGACACCGAAATCCTCGTGCATGCCTGGGAAGAATGGGGCGAAGATTGTCTGCCCGAGTTTCGCGGCATGTTTGCCTTCGCTATCCTCGATTTGCGCCGGCGCTACGCCACTGTGCCGGTTCTTTTTCTGGCGCGCGATCCGTTGGGCATCAAGCCGTTGTATTACACGCAGACTACTGACGGCTTCGCGTTCGCTTCGGAAGTCCGCGCCTTGCTGGCGTCCGGACTCTGTCCCAAACAAATTTCGGAAGACGCGCTTACCGCTTACCTGCTTTTCGGCAGCGTTTCCGAGCCGGTCACTCTTCTTGAAGGGGTTTTTTCGCTGCCTCCCGGCCACAAAATGATGACGTACATTCCGGAGCGCCGCCGCGTTCCTCGCGCTCGACCCTGGTATGACGCGACCCGCAGTTCTGCTGCGCGCGATCCCAATCGCCCTAGAGAATTTTATGGCGCCGCGCGCCTTTTACGTCCGCTTCTGAAAGATGCTGTCGAAGCGCACCTCATCGCCGACGTTCCGGTGGGACTTTTTCTTTCCAGCGGCCTGGACTCCAGTGCCATCGCCATGTTGGCGGGCCGCGCCAAAGCCGGCATTCAAAGCTTCACCCTGACCTTTCCGGGAACAACCTTCGATGAAGCAGCTCTCGCCCGCGTCGTCGCGGACCGCTGCGGCTCGCAGCACACCGAAGTGCCCCTCGACGGGGATGCAATTCTGTCGCGAATCGATGAGGCCCTTGCGGCCCTCGATCAACCCACCATGGACGGCATCAACACCTATTTCGTTTCGTGGGCTGCACGCCAGGTTGGATTGAAAGTGGCGCTTTCCGGATTGGGCGGCGACGAACTTTTTGCCGGCTACTCCACTTTCTCCGACGTCCCGCGTTTGAATAAATTGGCGCAAACCGCAAAGCTTCTCCCCGCGCCCCTTCGCCGTGCCCTCGCCCCCATGCTACGCAGCATGCTCGGAGGTGCAGGCAAATCAGACGCCGCATCTAAAGCCGCTTCGGCCTGGACCGACCCTCGCGTTTTGCCACACCTGTATTTTTTCGCGCGCGCGTTATTTCCGCCGAGTGGCCGTTTGAACGATCTTGTTGAACCGCGCTTTCGCGTCAGCGCCATCGGCTCAGATGGCGTCACCCTCGATCCCACCTGGCTTGCATGGTTTCAGCGCGTCGCCGATGAAGCAGCAAAATTGGAGCCCGTCGCGGCAATTTCCTGGCTGGAAATGCGCACCTATATGGCCAGCACTTTGCTGCGCGATACCGACTCCGTCAGCATGGCGCGCTCGCTGGAAGTCCGCGTGCCGCTTCTCGATACCCCACTGGTCGAATTTGTGAGCGCATTAGGGGACGCCGCGCGCAGCAAACAAGGCGCGCAGAAAGCCCTTCTCGTAGAAGCTCTCCGGGACGTGCTGCCGCCGGAAATTCTCAAACAGCGCAAACGCACCTTCACCTTGCCGTGGGATGAATGGCTGCGCGGCCCGTTACGTCCTCGTCTGGACGCCAGTTTCGCTTCGCCGTCTGCGAGTCTGGCTCAGCATTTACATTTCGATGGAGTTCATGCGGTGTGGAACGATTTTCTCGCCGGCAAAACTTCCTGGTCTCGCCCGTGGTCGCTTTACGTTTTAAACGAATGGTGCCGCCGCCATCTTCCTGCATAAGCTCGTTGGCTAAGGTAAACTGATCTTCATTCCATGAACATTCTCGGAATCAATGCTTACCATGGCAACGCTTCCGCCGCGATAGTTTGCGACGGTCAATTGATCGCCGCCGTGGAAGAAGAGCGTTTCAATCGCGTTAAATATGCCGCCGGTTTCCCCGTGCAGGCCATCCGCTTCTGCCTCAAGGAAGCGGGACTGACTCTCGCGGACATCGATCATGTCGGTATTCCACGCAATCCCTACGCGCGTCTCTTCACGAAACTAATTTATTCCTTGCGCATGCCTTCTTTCGCGCGTCAACGCGCCAAGGTTCTCGCTACGTTTACCGGCATTCCCGAGGCGCTCGCTGCGGCCTTCGACGCCGACCCGCAAAAAATAAAAGCTAAATTTCATCGCATCGAGCATCACCAAGCCCACCTGGCCAGCAGTTTTTTTGTTTCTCCCTTCGAGACCGCCGCCCTTCTCTCCGCCGATGGTCTGGGCGATTTTGCCAGCACCATGTGGGGCGTTGCTCAGGGCAGCCGCATGAATATCCACGGATCGGTCGCGTTTCCCCATTCGCTGGGACTTTTTTACAGCGCCGTCACCCAGTATCTCGGCTTCCTGAAATTCGGCGATGAATACAAAGTCATGGGCCTTGGCGCTTATGGCCAGCCCGAACATCTGGCAGCCTTCCGCGACATCGTCCGCTTCGACGAAGATTCCGGCACCAATGGTTTCCGGCTCGGCCTCGACTATTTCACCCACCATCGCACCGGCCCGGAAATGAGTTGGGCCGAAGCCGACAAAACTCCCACCCTTGGCAAATTGTTTTCACCTGAGTTGGCACGCCATCTGGGACCGGTACGTCATCCTGATGAACCCCTCGAGCAGCACCACCGTAATCTCGCTGCGTCTCTGCAGGCGCGCCTCGAAGAGGTTTATCTCGGGATGTTGCGCAAGCTCGCCAATGCCAGCGGCATGAAGGCGGTATGTCTCGCTGGTGGCGTCGCATTCAATTGTGTCGCCAACGGAAAAATTTTTGACTCCACCGGTTTCGAGCAGGTCTACGTTCATCCCGCAGCAGGTGATGGCGGCCTCTCTGTAGGAGCGGCGTTCTACGTGTGGAATCAGATTCTCGGCAAGCCTCGCTCGTTCGTGATGAATCACGCCTACTGGGGCCCGGGCTACTCACGCGACCAGGTGCGTCACTCTATCGATTCGAGCGCCCTTTCGCGCAACGGTTATTCGGTCGCTGAACTCCCCGAGCCGGAGCTTATGCGCAACACTGCGCAAATTATTGCCGATGGCAAAATTCTTGGCTGGTTTCAAGGTCGTGCCGAATGGGGACCGAGGGCCCTCGGTAATCGCAGCATCGTCGCAGATCCTCGTCGTCCGGAGATGAAAGAAATTTTGAATCGGCGCATCAAGCATCGCGAAATCTTTCGTCCCTTCGCGCCCTCGATCCTCGCCGAATCCACCAGCGATTATTTCGAAAAATCTCATCCTTCTCCGTTCATGACGCTCGCTTACTCGGTAAAGCCCGAGAAACGCGACAAAATTCCGGCGCCCACTCATGTGGATGGCACTGGCCGCCTACAAGCCGTCACTCGGGAAGCCAATCCGCGTTACTGGCAACTTATCAAAGCTTTTGAAAATATCACCGGCGTCCCGGTGGTCCTCAACACCTCCTTCAACGATAACGAGCCAATCGTGTGCCGCCCTGAAGAAGCCATCGACTGTTTTCTGCGCACCCAAATGGACGCACTGGTTCTGGGCGAATTCCTGATCACCCGCCAGTAATGGCAGCGCACGGGTCATCTCCTTGTAACGCCTTGTGCCGCCAATCTCCCGATTCGATTGGCGATTCATAACCATCCGAAATCCCGCGCACTGCTACTCTTCGCCATACCTGTACAATCTGCCCATGCGTATTTTGTTTTTGAATTTGTATTTTCCGCCGGATACTTCGGCCACCGCGAAATCCGCAGAGTCCATGGTGCACGCACTGGCGCAGACACATGAAGTCACGGTCCTGTGTGGCCGCCCATCTTATGATCCGACGGAACGTCGCCCGTGGAAGTTGTGGCAAACGGAACGGTTTGATCGCCAGGCGCAATCAACTGCGGTAACTGCCAGCGTGCCTGTTGCGTTCACCGTCGTTCGCGTAGGTTCCACCGACTACTCTCGCATTCAAATGAACCGCCGCATACTGAATTACCTGACCTACGCTAAGATCGCCTTCTGGCACGCACTTTTTATTCCTTGCGATGTTATCTTTGCGATGACCGATCCGCCTTTCAACGGCATCGTCGCCGCATTGCTCTCCGTTCTAAAACGCAAGCCTCTGGTCTACGACATTCAAGACATGTATCCCGACATGGCTGTAGCAGGTTCTATCGTGAAACCCGGCTTGCTCACGCGATTGTGGGAACGCCTTCATCGTTGGGCCCTGTGCCGGGCCACGCGCATTATCGTACTTGGCGACGACATGCGCGCCCGCATCATCGCCAAGGGAATCGATGCGGCCAAAGTTTTCATCGTGCGCGGCGGTGTCGACATCCCCGCGCCTCAATCACTGGCGCCTGCAATAAATCCCGAAGTAGTTTACGCCATCCGCGCAAGTTTTCGCTTCGTTTTACTCCATGCTGGCAATCTAGGTTTTTACGGCGCGTGGGACACCATCATCGCCGCCGCACGCAAACTCGAAAACGAAAACATCGGATTTGTTTTTGTCGGTGACGGAGCCGAGCGTTCCCGCGTGGAAAATCTGGCAGCAGGCTCAACGAACATCTGCTTCTTGCCTTTCTTCCCCAGCCCGGACCTTCCCTCCGTCCTCGCCGCGCCCGACGCCCACATTGTCACCATTAAGCGAGGCCTCGAAGGCGTGGTGGTCCCCAGTAAAATGTTCGGCATCATCTCAGCGGGAAAACCTATCGTCGCCGTCGCCGCTCCTGAGACCGACGTTGCCGCCCTGGGCCTCCGGCACGGATTCGCCATTTCCGCCGATCCCAGCAGTCCCGACGAACTAGCCTCCAGAATCCTTCGCATCGTGGCGAATCCCGCAACCCTGGCCGCCATGAGCCAGTCCGCCCGCGAAGCAGCAGCTAAATATTCCCAGGCCAACGAATTACGGACCCTGACGACCATTGTCGAAGGTTTGGAACTGCGCCGATAGATCCCCAGAACAGCGGAGCCCCACCCGTTTCTTACAGCACGAACACTTATATTATTAGTTTGATATTACCAACCGCTTACTACAGCACTTTACGGACTTGTGGACTGCCAATTTACCCAGTATGGTAATTACGCTGCGTGGGGCAGCGATTTTACCTTGGGAGCCGGATACCCAATCCGGCAAATATAAACGTGAACGCGGTTTCCTCTCTCGGGCCGCCGTTTACTTCCATTTCATGAGGTTGCATGGCCGCAGGCCTGCTCGCGTTTTTTGTCGCGCTGATCGCATCTCTATTGCTGGTCGCTCCGGTGCGCGCCTTGGCTCTGCGTGTCGGGATGGTTGATCTGCCCGGTCCGCGCAAAGTTCATGGCAGTCCTATTCCACTGCTTGGCGGCTTAGCCATGTACGGCGCGGTCATGATTGCCGTGCTGTTCGTTTTCGGTGGCCCCGCGCGCGCCCAGATTGAAGGAATCCTCGCCGGCGCCTCGCTGGTTGCTGCCGTGGGAATTCTCGATGACAAAGGCTGGCTCCATCATCAGGTAAAACTCTTCATTGGGATGCCTGTAGCCGCGGCGATCCTCTTGATCACCGGCATTCACGCGCAAGTTTTCGGCGTTTTGGTCGGCGGACGCACCGGCTATGTTCTCGACGCCATCTTGACGGTTGCCTGGGTGGTGGGTATCACCGCGTCGTTCAGCATTCTTGATCATATGGACGGCCTGTGCGCCGGAATAGCCGCCGTAGCATCGGCCTCATTTGCCATTGTCGCTTATTTGAATGGCCAGACTTTTGTCGCCACGCTCGCCGCCGCGGTTCTGGGAGCGGCCAGCGGCTTCTTACGTTGGAACTTCAAGCCCGCCAAAATCTTCATGGGTGACGGCGGCGCCATGTTTCTGGGATTCCTGATGGCCACCTTGGCGCTGAAGCTGCGCCTGGAACACGCCGCACCGCTAGCCGGTTGGCTCGTTCCGGTTTTGATTCTGGGCGTGACCATTTTTGATACCACGCTGGTCACTATTTCCAGGGCACGCCGGGGATTGCTGCCCTTCGCGACGCCGGGAAAAGACCACGCCGCTCATCGCCTTTCGAACCTCGGTCTCGGCCATCGCGGCTCGGTACTCTCCCTGTATTTCCTCGGCGCATTCAGCGGGGCTACAGCCTTGCTGGCCAGTTACCTGCCATCGCAGGGCGCTGCCATCGTCGGTGTCATCACTCTAGCTCTCGTCTTCGCCGGCGTAGCCTACCTTGAACGCGCCCCATATGAACGCCAACCCAAAGCAGAAACTCCCGCGGAAAAATCGCCGTTGAATCAGTTCGCCGATTAATACCCCAGAATTTACCTATCAGCACGCCTCCGCCGATCGCGTGCGCCGCCGTACTAGTCGTTGAGGTTCAACGTCTCCTTTGTGTTCTCCAACACTTTGGTCCACCTTGGGTCGACTGAGGCGTTGGCGGCGTATTCGTCGTGCCAGTTCCACCATTTGTACGGCGGGGTCTGGGGGTAACCCTCCGGCGAGTCCTCCCACTCCTCCTGGCGGCCAAGAGCAGTTGCATCCAGGTAGCTCCAGATGCTGCCCATCGCCTCGTCGCCGCGGTTGTTGATGAAGTAGGTGCGGAACACCCGCTCGCCGTCGCGGAAGAACACGTTGTGGCCGTGCCACTCGTCCACGCCGAAGTCCTTGTCGAAGCTGTCCGTGATGGTGTACCACGGCATCTCCCAGTCCATTCGTGCCTTCAGGCGCGCGATGTCAGCCTGCGGCGCGCGCGAGGCGTAGGCGAGCGTGGTGTTGCGCGCGTTCAGATGCGCGAGGTGCCCGACCTGGTCGGCACCGAGGGAGCAGCCGCGGCAAGCATGCTCGGGCCAGCCGAACACACCGGGCTCGAAGAAGGCGCGGTAAAGGACCAGCTGACGGCGGCCCTCGAACAAGTCGAGCAGGCTCGCCTTGCCCTTAGGCCCCTCGAACTCGTACTTCTTCTCTACCGCCACCCACGGCATCCGCCGGCGCTCCGCGGCCAGCGCGTCACGGGAGCGGGTAAAGGCCTTCTCCTTCACGAGCAGCTGCTGGCGCGCCTCCTCCCATTCCTGCGCCGACACGATCGGCGGTGTCTTCATTGCCGGATGTTCTTTGCGTTGCTCCATGTCTCTCTTTGCTTGTGCCATTTTATTTCTCCTTCATTTTCTGACATAGACCGAAACCATTCGCCCTGAAAAATTCTCTGAATTTGCCGATGCACACCGCCAGAATTCCTCCCGTGGATCCCGCTCCGGCGGCCATCACTGCTACGCTTGCGATGCATGCGGGGCACATATTTCCCTCCTCTGAACTTCTAACTCATCCGCTCCTCAGTGGTCCCGCGGCTCTTCGGCTCGCTGCCGCATCAACTCGTGCAAGTATGCCCAGCCATTCTTTGCCTTTCTGTACTCCTCCAGCACCAGGCCAAAGGATTGCTGCCGAAACGTAATGAGTGTCACGCCGCCCGATTCCTTCAGTCGATATTGAAGATTGTTTATGACCGGATTGGACATAAACAGCGGGCCGCAAATTTCGAGTAGCGTCGGCGCCTTGATAGCCTGCACCGCTCCCCAGTAATGCCCGTTGTTGTCTCCCAGGTCGCGATACCATCGGCCGCCCGGCCATGCTTCCAGCTTCATCGGCATCGGCTTATTTACTTCAGTCTCGTTATACGGACCAAGCTGATCCAGCAGCGCGGCAAATGTCACCTCGATCGATGCGCGCACTTTAATCTCTTCCGCTATTTGGATGGTTGTCGCTTCCAGCGATAGTGCGGATGAACTCACGATTCCCTCCTCGTTTGAGATTTCACAAGACTATTGTTTCGGTGCAGCGTTGGCCTCTGCGCGTTCCTTGATTCGCAGCAACTGGTGTTTCCACAGCCTTTCGAACGTGCTGGCCCATTCGTGCAGCGGCCGGATCGCTATAGCATTCACCTTGTAAAGCATCTGCCGGCCCTCCCTTCGAACCTCCACCAGGCCAACACCCTGCAAAACTTTCAGGTGCTTCGAAACTGATGGTTGCTCCATCTCCATTGCGTCCACAATCTCGCTGACGGACCTCTCCTGCATCGCAAGATAGTTCAGGATGTCCCGCCGCCGCGGTTCCGCAACCGCATTGAACGCGTCCGAAGTTGTCGCCGCCCTGGCCATGCCCTTAATATATTCCCATATAGGAATATGTCAAGTGTTTTTTTTCCTTTCCTTCCCGCCGCCCTTTTTCCTCTGCTACCTGCCGCTCAAACTGATTTATCGAAGTGACAGTTAGGCGGAATAATTTCCACTGCTTGGTTAATTGGATAATCGAAAAATGACGCATTACCCATTTTGTGCGCTGCTTCTTTGTCCCGTGAATTTTCGCTATACTCTAAACGGGCGTCCTATCCCACTCGTCGCGTAATTCCCCAAAGGGCGGACCAAAGGGCCATAACATTTCTATCGTGATTTCGAGCTGAAGCATCAAAGACACCCGCGTCGGTTGGGGCAAATCAAACGGTGGCAGACACAAATAATAATTCCCGGCCGCGCCGGGAAGGTGGTGAAGTAATTGTTGTCGGCGGTTCCGCCGCTGGTCTGTACACTGCGGCTGTAGTAGCGCGCGGTGGCCGCCAGGTTCGCGTCCTCGAATCTAAGCCTTGCTTTGACCCTCCTGACCGCACACTCATCGTCACCAGTCATTTCCGTAACCAGCTTGGCGGCGCGGCGCGTGAGAGCATCATCAATGAAATTCGGCGCTTCGAACTGTATACCGACGGGCGTTCCGCGCAGATTGCCCTCTCCAAGCCCGACCTGATCATTGAGCGTTCCCGGCTGATTCCCGCACTCGCGCGCGAGGCGGAAGCATCTGGCGCGAAGTTGTCTTTTGATACGCGTTTTCTGGGCATGGGCCCCAATTCCAGCGGACTGCGCCTGGAAACCGAAACAGGCGGCCGCCGGGAAGAATTGCATGCGGCCAGCGTGGTGGGCGCCGACGGGGCCACCAGCAGAGTCGCGCGCACTGCTGGCTGGCCGCCCATTGAAACTGTGCCGTTAATGCAAGCCATCGTACGCTTGCCGAAAGATTGTCCGGCGGACACCACTCGGGTGTGGTTTGTCCCCGACGATACCCCCTATTTTTATTGGCTGGTCCCGGAATCTTCCGAACGAGGGGCGCTGGGGGTGATTGGCGAACAGGGCAGCGACACCAAGCGGCGCTTCGAACGCTTCCTGGAAAAAAAACATCTCGAGCCGCTCGAATGGCAGGGCGCGCGCATTCCCGTTTATCGCAAATGGGTGCCTGTTCGTAAACGTGTGGGCAATGGCGACGTTTATTTGGTGGGCGACGCCGCGGCACAAGTGAAAGTTTCCACTGTTGGCGGCATCGTCACCGGTTTTCGCGGTGCGCTAGGTGTGGCGCAATCCATTCTGCACCGTGGCCCCAGCGCAGAATTGCGCGCGCTTCGGCGTGAGCTAAGCACCCATTGGCTCATCCGCCGCACGCTGCACCATTTTCAGCAGAAAGATTATTCCCAGCTCGTCGACCTTTTGGACGCTACCACTCGGGCATCGCTTGGCGAAATCAACCGTGACGAATCCACCCGTCTGCTTTGGAACGTGATTCGCCGCCAGCCGCAACTGGTGCTTCTCGGGCTGCGCGGACTGCTGATGGGCAAGCGAAGTTCGTGACTCAAAATTTGTCACAAAGGTGAAATGGCTGCCGCTCTATCGGTGCCTCGCTCAAGGGGTTTTAACGGCTCGTACTCTGCCAATCTGCGCGCCATTCTGCGATGATACTAGCCAGTCTGTTTAGCGCAATGTCCCCGCGCTTTCCACTTTGCTTAAAGGGAGTTTCGCCTTGCATATCTGTGTAATCGGGTGTGGTTATGTGGGACTGGTGACTGCTGCGTGCCTCGCGGAAGCGGGACACGAGGTAATTTGCGTGGACATCGATTCCGAGCGCATCGCCAAACTGAATGCCGGCATTGTTCCCATTTACGAACAATATCTCGATACTATCCTGGCATCCGCGCGCAAAGCAGGCCGGATTTCTTATACTTGTGACACGGGAGAAGCCATTCGCGCGGGAGACGCGATTTTTATTTGTGTTGGCACACCACCCAGGGAAAACGGTGAAGCCGATCTCTCCGCCATTGACCATGTCGCGCGGCAAATCGCCGAAGAAGCCCAATCCTCAAAGCTGGTCATTGAGAAAAGCACGGTGCCTGCGCGCACTGGGTTCGAGCTGCAACGCGCGCTGGGCGCTTATTCGCGTACCGCCAACATAAAATTTCGCGTGGCCTCTAATCCTGAATTCTTGCGTGAGGGCACGGCGGTAGCGGATTTTTTACATCCCGACCGGATCGTCGTCGGCGTGGAAGACGATGTTTCCGCCGCGCAGTTGCGCGAGATCTACGAACCAATCCTCGAACATCGTTTTCATTGCCCGGTCCACCAAGGCAAATGCCCCGCCGAACACAAAGCTCCTTTTCTGGTCACTACCATCAATAGCGCCGAACTTATAAAACACGCCTCCAATTCGTTTCTCGCGCTGAAAATAAGTTACGCCAACGTCATTGCCGACCTCTGCGAGAAAATTGGCGCCAACGTCGACGAAGTGACCCACGCGATGGGTCTTGATCCGCGCATCGGCGGCCAATTCCTCAAGGCCGGACTTGGCTTTGGCGGCTTTTGTTTTCCGAAGGACGTGCAGGCCTTCATCCATCTTTCTGCTTCTGTCGGCGTCGATTTTGACATGCTGAAGGCCGCCGAAAAGGTCAACAAGCAGCGCATCGACCGCTATCTCGACAAAGTGCGAAAAGCTTTGTGGATCCTGAAAGGCAAGCGCATCGCCGTGCTGGGCTTGGCCTTCAAAGCCAACACTGATGACATTCGCTTTGCGCCGGCCCTGGAAGTTGTAAGGCGCCTGGTCGACGAAGGCGCGCATGTTCGAGCCTGCGACCCCGAAGCCATGGACCGGGCAAAACATTCATTTCCGCAGCTGCAGTATCACGAAGATCCTTACGAAGTCCTGCGCGACGCGGACGCCGTGCTGGTCTGCACCGAATGGGATATTTTTCGCACTCTTGATTGGGTGCGCGCCGGAAAGTTGATGTCTCGCAAGCTGGTTATTGACGGACGAAATCTCTATTCGCCTGCGGTCATGCGCGAACTGGGATTCGAATATTATTCTTTTGGCCGGGAAGCTCTCAGGTCCGGAAGCACAGCTTCAGATTATTAATCCTAAATCAAGCGGTTTGCTGGCGTGTGAACTCCTGTTTGAAATACGCGAGGGTGCGCTTCAATCCTTCTTCCAGGTTTATTTTTGGTTCCCATTTCAGAATGCGCTTGGCTTTGCTGATGTCCGGGCACCGGCGCTTGGGGTCATCTTGCGGAAGGGGCTCAAATATAATCTGCGGCACATTATCGAAATGCTTGCGGATGCGTTCCGCGAACTCCAGTATGGTGATTTCCTGCGGGTTGCCGATATTTACCGGCATGTGTTCGTCCGACAGCATCAGTTTATAAATTCCATCGATCAAATCGTCCACGTAGCAAAAACTGCGCGTCTGCTTTCCGTCTCCGTAAATCGTCAGTGCTTGCCCGCTTAGCGCCTGATAAACAAAATTGGGAAGAGCCCGCCCGTCGTTCAGCCGCATCCGTGGTCCGTAGGTATTAAAAATCCGCACAATGCGCGTATCCACTCCGTGATGCCGGTAATACGCCATGGTCATCGCTTCAGAGAATCGCTTGGCTTCGTCGTACACTGCCCGTGGCCCCACGGAATTGACGTGCCCCCAGTACTCTTCTTTCTGCGGCGACATTTCCGGATCGCCATAGCACTCGCTGGTCGAAGCCATGAAAAATTTGGCGTTTTTGCGCACCGCCAACTCCAGCGCATTTTGCGTCCCGATCGACCCAACCATCATCGTGGCGATCGGGTGCTTCAAATAATCGGGCGGGCTCGCGGGCGAAGCGAAATGCAGCACATAACCCACTTCGCCATCCACCTGCAGGGCGTCGTCGTTGCTCACATCTTCATTTTCCAATTTGAATTTTGCGTTCTTGGCCAGATGCCGGACATTTTCTGCTGTCCCGCTAATGAAATTATCCACCGCCAACACGTCCCAGCCTTCGGCAAGCAACCGGTCACACAAATGCGAACCCAGAAATCCTGCTCCTCCCGTGACTACCGCACGCATTCTTCCTCCAAAAATCTCAGCTCGCCAGTGTAGCCTGCGCTCCGCCGATTGACCACCTCGCCATCGCAAGATACCATGCGTCCACTCTCATGACTTTTCGTAATAGTTTTGCGCCGGGGAATGTAGCGCCGCGCCGGTATACCCGCCGTTCCAGTGGCCTGGGCCTTCTGCTCCTGATCGCCTTTATTTTCTGTTTCTTTTACGTGGGCCGCTGGCTCATTGTCGAAGATCCTCTCGACCACGCTGAGGCCATCGCCGTCCTCAGCGGCCGCATGCCCCTTCGAGGCCTGGAAGCAGCCAAACTCTATCGCGCCGGCTACGCTCCGGAAGTCTGGCTGACGCATTCCACGGAACCAGGTAAATCGCTGCAAGATATGGGCTTGAAATATCTCGGAGAAGAGGATTACAACCGCGAAATTCTCATCCACGAAGGCGTGCCGCCTGCCGCGATTCATGTACTCGAGCCGCCAATTCTCAACACCGCCGACGAAATCATCGCCATCAAATTCGCATTGAACGCCGCCCCGCTCCGCACCGTGATCATTGTTACCAGCAAGCCGCACACCCGTCGCGTGCACACCCTGTGGCGAATGCTTACTCACGGTGAAGGCCGCATTATCGTGCGCGCATCGTCACAGGACCCCTTCGATGCCCGCCATTGGTGGCGGAATACCACCGATGCCTTGGATGTGGTCAGGGAAGTTCTAGGGCTGCTGAATGCCTGGGCTGGCCTGCCGTTTCATCATTCTTAATTAGTGGTGCCAAAATGCTTGAGCGCGCCGCGGCTAAAAAAATAAAAATCGTTTCCGCGGTGTCTGTACTCGTTCATCTTGCAATTCCGGCACATGAGGCAAGTCGCGGCCTTCGAACGCAGCCTTCGAATTAGCTATAAATAATGCATGCGCCTTATCTTTTCCGAACGCTTTCGCGACCACCTCAAACGCCGCCCGCAATTGCGTAGGCCTCGAGGTGGTATTGTGCGCGTCACTGCATACAAAATGAATCAAGCCTGCTTCAATCCAGCGCATCGCATCTTTCTGCGCCGCCGGGCCAAACCGCCCCAGCAGCGCCCCGCCGGTCACTTGCCCGTAACAGCCACGGCGTATCCAGGTAATCAGCCGTTCCGGCCGCAATCGCAATAATCGATTGCGCTCTGGATGCGTCACAATCGGACGTATTCCCGCTAGCTGCATCTCATGCAAGGTCTGGTCCATCGCCGGCGGAATAGCAATCTCATTAAATTCCACCAGCAAATAGTCCTTCTGATTCACGCAGAAGCGCGGCGCGTGCTGTTTCAACGCCTCAATATTCTCCGGGTTCATGTGAAAATCGCATCCCGTGGCCAGTTTCAGCCGGTCGCCAATTTCTGTCTGCAGCTCTTTGCACAACGCCCGAATTTTTGGGTAATCGAAAAAGTGTGTGCTGTTGGAATGGGGAGTCGCCACCAGGTGGGTGATCCCATCGGTGATAGCCGCGTTGGCCATTTCCACCGATTCCTCCATTGTTTTTGGGCCGTCGTCCAGTCCAGGCAAAATGTGGCAATGCAAATCAATCATAGTGGCGGTACCGATGGTCTGTGCTCTCTATTTTAATCTTCGCTCATCCCGCCGCCGGGTACCAATGCCCACGTATATCCCCGTAAACAAGCTGTAAACACCTCCGCAGTCAGCTTGGTTTTGTCCTCGCCGAAACTGTTATATTTGATGTGTAAGTGCCGCCGAGCTTGTGGCCTTTGTAACCTCAATAAACCGCCGCATAGCGGATTAAGAGAAAATCTTAAACATCAAACGAGGAAGACGACGAACTCATGCCAACCGACCGGAAACCCGAATTTTTTAAAGGCGCCCAGCTTAAAGTAGGCATTATTGGCTGCGGCTATGTGGGATTGCCGCTGGCGTTACGTTTTGCCGAAGCGGGCCACAAAGTTACAGGTTTCGATACCGACCCAAAAAAGGTCTCCATGCTCAACGCCGGAAAATCTTACATCGAGCACATCCAGCAAACCAAGATTCAACAATTTGTGAATAGCAAACATTTCGGCGCCACCACCGATTTCGAGAAACTGAAAGAATGCGACGCCATTATCATCTGCGTCCCAACTCCCCTCGATGAACGGCGTGAACCGGATCTGAGTTACGTCGAGCAGACCGCGCTCTCCATTCAGCCCCATCTGCAAAAGGGCCAACTGGTCGTGTTGGAATCGACTACTTACCCGGGCACCACTGAGGAGCTCGTACTTCCCATCCTGGAAAAAAACGGCTTTAGCTGCAAAATCGCCGTCGGCCCGCAGAACGAAAACATCCCTTGCGATTTTTTCCTCGCTTTTTCTCCTGAGCGTGAAGATCCCGGCAACAAGCAGTATGGCCTGGCGCAAATCCCTAAAGTCGTTGGCGGTATCAATCCACCCAGCACCCGCGCTGCAATCGCGCTTTACGCCCAGGTGGTCGCCAAAGTCGTTCCTGTCAGCTCCACGCGCGCCGCGGAAATGGCCAAGCTGCTCGAGAATATTTTTCGCTGCGTGAATATCGCGCTGGTGAACGAGCTGAAAATGCTTAGCCTGCGCATGAATATCGATATCTGGGAAGTCATCGATGCCGCGGCCACCAAGCCTTTCGGCTTCATGCCGTTCTATCCTGGCCCCGGCCTGGGCGGCCATTGCATCCCTGTCGATCCTTATTATCTTTCCTGGAAAGCCCGCGAATTCGACTTCTCAACCCGCTTTATCGAACTCGCCGGCGAAGTGAACACCGCCATGCCCTATCACGTCGTAGACGCCATCGCCGCGGCCCTCAACAACCACGAGAGGAGTCTCAAGGGCTCCAAGCTGCTCGTCCTCGGCGTTGCCTACAAAAAAGATGTCGACGATTTGCGCGAATCACCCACGCTCAAAATTATGGAATTACTCAAGCAACGCGGAGCGGACTTCGACTACAACGACCCTTACTTCCCGCAGCTTCACAAAATGCGCCATTACAATTACGAAGAAATGAAGTCTGTGCCTATCAATCCGCAGACCCTCGCCAGCTATGACGGCGTGATCATCGCTACCGATCACTCCAGCTATGACTACAACGCCATCGTGGACGGCGCCAAACTGGTGGTCGACACTCGCAACGCTACCCGCCGCGTTATGCGTCATCGCGACAAAATTGTGCTCTGTTGATCGCGCGCTGAACGAAACGCTGGATCAAACAATCCAGCTGGAAATCCCGAATGTTGCTTGCCAAGGACGGCGTAAGAGTTTTTCTACTCCGCCTTCACCAGCTCCACTCGCGCCGTCGCAAATGGCATCACTGCTTCAAGCAGCACCGGCAGGCGCGCATCTGTATTGCTCAAATACAAAATAAAGTGCGCATCTTTCATTTCTGCGCCGTTATCCAAAACCTGTAGCTCAATCTTGTAAGTATTAAAATTCCCCGCAGGCACAGTGACTGCTTCGCCGCGCCCCTGCAACCGGGCATGCACATCGTACAATTTGTGCCCGTCGTAAACCGGGCTGCGAACCTCCGGAGTTTTCGCCCAATCCACGGTTCTCAGGTACTGCATCATCCCCAGCGGATCGCGCGTCCCGGGCAATACTCGCGCCGCTGTGGCATTCGCAGGTGCCGGCTCCTTTACCGATGGCGACAGGCGCTGCACGGAGTCCACCGTCTGCCCCTTTTCATTCAGGTGCATTTCATATTGCATGCTCACCAGCGTGCCCGCGTCGCTGTAGGAATCAAACTGATCGTCCAGCGCAAACATCATGCGCAGAGGATTTTCCGTGTGCGCAAAAGCCTGCAGGTGCCACGCGTTTTTGCCCAGGAAATTGCGCTTCTCCGCAACCTTCAAAAGAAGGTTCGCTACGTTACTCAACTTCGACACATTCGCGGAGTATTGCCAGGTCTCGCCCGTGCGCAGCGGCGAAGCAGCCTCAGCAATCACGGCTGCTTTTTTCTTATCCACGGGCTGCCTTGCAGCATCAGGTGAAGGCCGCGAAGTCTCGCTCGGTTCCGCTGCCCCGCCGTCTTTGGGTTCTTCCGGCATCGCCGGTTGCGGCGCCGTCACAGTCACAGCCGCGGACGCCCGCGAAATTTCTCTCCGGGTGTGCATCTGCCACGCCACCGCGCCACCAGCCAAGAACGCGATGCCTATCAACGCCAGTGTCGTTTTATTGCTCATATCCTATCCGTGACGCTCCTCGCAAACAGTACCTTGCACTCCAAATTTCCGTCGTACAATTATCTCGCTCGCGGCACTCCAGGCTTCTTTGCCTGCGTTGCCGGATACTTTCAGCGTATCAAAACGCGCACCGCGCGTCTTTGCCAGGACTTATGGTTTTTCTATCGCCGCTTGACGCCGCGATATCCTTCCGGGGAGGATTTTTCTTATGCGCTACCTTGTGACCGGCGGCGCCGGTTTCATAGGTTCAAATACCGTCGACGAATTGGTGCGCCGCGGCCACAGCGTGGTGGTCCTCGATGACCTTTCCGGCGGCAAAGAAGAAAATCTCGCCGAAGTCCGCAACAAAATCACCTTCATCAAGGGCACCATCACCGACATCGAGATCATCCGTCGCGCCATTTTTGAAGCCGATTTCGTAATCCATTTGGCCGCGCGTACCTCCGTGCCTTTCTCGATGAAAGACCCCATCGAAACCAATCGCATCAACATCGATGGCACCCTCAATGTTCTTGTTGCTGCGCGCGACGCCAAGGTGAAGCGCGTGGTCTTCGCTGCTTCTTCTTCCGCTTACGGCGAAACTCCCACGCTGCCAAAAACCGAAAACATGCAGCCGCAGCCCATTTCTCCTTATGGTGTCTCGAAATATGTAGGCGAGCTGTACGCCCAGACTTTCGGCCGCTGCTACGGCCTGGAAAACGTTTGCCTGCGTTACTTCAACATTTTTGGTCCACGGCAAGATCCTAGCTCCCCCTATTCAGGAGTGTTGGCAAAATTTTGCACCGCCTTCCTGGAAGAAACCGAACCCGTCATTTTTGGCGACGGCACGCAATCGCGCGATTTCACCTACGTCGACAACGCTGTGCAAGCCAATTTGCTGGCCTGTGAAGCTCCCCGCGCCTCCGGACGGGTCTTCAACATCGGCACTGGAATGCGCGTCAACTTGAATGAAGTCGTCGCAGCCCTGGGCGCCATCTCGGGCAAGCCACTCAACGCGCGCTATGACCCGCCGCGAGACGGTGACATTCGCGATTCCCAGGCAGACATCTCCCACGCCCGCGCCGTTCTCGGGTACGAACCCACCGTCCTTCTGGAAGAGGGCCTGCAGCGCACCTTCGACTGGTATCGCGCCACCCAAGCCGCAAAAACCGAAGCCAAATCCTAGACACCCTTTTTAGCTATTTTCCAAAGATCACTAAGAGAGCGCCGCAGAGTATCGGATTAAGTAGAATTACAGTCCACACGCTCGGGATGGAGGCGTTGCATGACACTCGATATCCGCGGCCTTGCTCCACTTCTGCAGGTATTTGACATGCCGACATCCATTCATTTTTATCGCGACATACTTGGCTTCGAAGTTGTGAATACTTCTGGTCCAGGTGAAGGCGTCGGTTGGGCTTTGTTGCGACTCAATGGTGTCGAACTGATGCTCAACACCGCTTATGAAAGCGAGCAGCGTCCACCTGTTCCCGATGCAAACCGTGTGTCTGCGCACGCCGACACCGGCCCGTACTTTGGCCGCCCGGATGTTGAACAGGCTTACGTCCAATTGCGTATCAAGGGCCTTGATGTAACGGAACCAGTCATTCGAACATATGGCATGAAGCAGCTAAATGTCACCGATCCCGATGGCTACCACTTGTGCTTTCAATGCCCGGCCTGATCGTGAACGAATCCAAGAACGCACCGAGCAGTGAGCCAAAAATTTTTCTCGGCACATCTGCGTTTACTGCAGCGGGATGGCAGGGCGCTTTCTATCCGCCGGAAATAAAATCCAAGGATTATCTCTGCTACTACGCGCAGCATTTTGACACCGTGGAAGTGAACTCCACCCTCTACGGCTGCCCGTCGCCGCGAACCGTAGAAAACTGGGCCGCCAAGACTCCCGATAATTTTATTTTCTCCATCAAGACTCCCCGTTCCATCACTCACGACAAAATCCTCGTGAACTGTGACGCCGAACTCGAAGAATTTCTTACCACCATGGAAATACTGGGCCCCAAGCTGGGCCCAATCCTCTTCCAGTTCCCGCAGTTCAGCCCCGGCGTCTTCGCCGACCGCCACGCCTTCACCGACCGGCTCATCCCGTTTCTCAAAAACTTACCTGCCGGCCGCAAGTTCGCCATTGAGATTCGCAATCCGGAGTGGCTTGACGCCGAATTCGCAGGCTTACTTAGGGAGCAGCAAATCGCGCTAGGCCTACCGGACCTGCCGTACATGCCGCGCCCCGAAGAGCTCGTGCAAAAATTTGATCCCATCACCGCGGATTGGACCTACATTCGCTGGCTCGGTGACCGCAAAGGCATCGAGCTGCAAACAGTAACGTGGGACAAAACTATCGTGGACCGCACCGCGGAGTTAACCATCTGGGTGGATTTCTGCTACCAGATTAAAAGACGCGGCATCCTCATCTACGGCTACGCAAATAATCATTACGCAGGCCATGGACCCGCAACCATCAGGCAATTCCGCGATCTGTGGTGCAAAAAAGGATTCCCGCCATTGCCTGAGCCGTCGCCTGCACCAAGGCCGCTAGCTCCAATTCAAGCCCCGACTAAAAAACAGCCGTCACTCTTCGACTAGCTGAACTCGATTTTCAGCTCGAAAATTACGGCTGTACCGTCGGCCCATAACTCAGCGGCTGGCCCGCCTTGGGCACGTCGTAATTATTCCAGAACCACAACGGCTCGAGTTTTTTCTTCTCCGGCCACACCTGGTCCAGCGTGTCACCTTCAAACAATTCGCCATTCTTCATCACCCAACGAATCGTATTGGTGTTGTGAATATCGTCGAGCGGATTCTTATCGAAAATCACCAGGTCCGCCAATTTCCCAGGCTCGATCGAACCCAAGTCCTGAGGCCGCCCAACAATTTTCGCTCCATTAGAAGTTGCGCAGCGCAAAACTTCCATTGGCGTCATCCCGCCACTAGCCAGCATCCACATCTCCCAGTGGTAACCCAGCCCTTGCAGCTGTCCATGACTTCCTACGCCCACCAAAGTGCCGGCGCGTTGCAGCTTGGCCACCTGCGCCGCTAATATTGGAAACGCGTATTCGTCTTTGCGGAACCATTCGGGCCGCCGCTTGGTTTTCTCATCGATAATTCTGTGTGGCGTAAAATGGTTCAACTTGGCGTTATCGTGCACTTCCGTGTTTTCGTACCAATAATTCTCCCCAAACGGGCCGCCGTAATTCACGATCAGCGTGGGCGTTTCGGCAATTCCCGACTGCGCGAACATCTGAATCACGTCCTTATACAGCGGCGTGATCGGTAAAGTGTGCTCGTTACCGTGGAACCCGTCGATCACGTGCGTCAAGTCCAGCTTCAGATCTATGGCGCCTTCGGTAGTCGGCATCATCTCCAGTTCTTTCGCGGCCTGCACCATGTACTGCCGCTGCCGCCGATTGCCCACGATGTAGCTCTTGATGTTGTGCGTGCCGTAATATTTTCTATATTTCGTCAGCACCCCCTTCACTTCTTCCATGGACTGAAAATTGTTGTCGGAAAAAACTCCCGGCCCGGTTGAAAAAGCGCGCAACCCGATAATATCTCCGGAGTCCGTCAAATCCTGATATGCAAACATATCGTTCGTGCCGGTCTGCACATCCAGCCCGGCGGTCACTCCGTACGCCAGGTTGGCTAAGAACGCCCAGTTTTGCGTGTCCAGAATCCCTCGCCGAATTTCCGTCCAGTGCGCATGGGTATCGATGAATCCAGGAGAGATGGTCTTGCCGCGCACGTCAAAAACCTTCGCCTCGGCCGGAGCACTGCCCCGCGCTCCCACGCTCTTGATGCGATTGTCCTCGATGACGATGTCGGCATTCTTTAGAACTTCGTCGCCCTTCATGGTCACCACTGTCGCGCCGCGCAGCACGATGCTGCCTTTCGGCGTTTTCCTGGGCACTTCCAGCGTCACCGCGATTTCTTCGACGTCCTTCTCTTCCTCCTTTAATTTCTTGGACTCTTTCTTCTCCTCTTTCTTATCAGCTTTTTGGTCGTCTTTTTTTGCGGCCTCGACCTGCTGCGCGTTGGCATCCTTCTTATCGTTATCTTTTGCGTCCTTGGCGTCGGCTTTTTTATCTTCGTCTTTCTTGTCGGCGACTTTTTTGTCTTCGTCCTTCTTTTCATCCTTCGGCGGTTCGAAAGAAATCGCGCTCAGCGGCTCGCGAAACAAACTCGATCCCACCGCCCAAGTAATGGTTTTTCCGTCATCCGCCCACGCAAAATAATCCGCTCCAATATCCGTCAAGCGTTTTGCTGGCACTGCCGCCGTACTCACGTTGACTGTCGGCGCCTCGCCTCCCACCACCGGCATCGCGATCAGATAAAGCTGATTCATCACGTGCGCCAGCACCCATTGCCCGTCGGGACTGGCCCGCACATCGTCAGCGGGAATCGGCTCTTCAAAAAAATATAGCCCCTGCCCCTTTACCTGCAGATGCGTGCGCCGATCTGTCCCGTCGTAGCGCAAAGACACCAGGCCCTGCGGCGTGTACACGTAAATGCGATCCTTCTCGTGAGTAAAATGCGGTCCGCCTGCTCCGCGCGCCGGCAAAATCAAATTCGCTTCGCCGCCTTCCGATGGAATCCACACCAGATCAGCGTTGCCCGTTTGCCCGCCATCAAATTCACTGTTCTCCCGGTCATAGGCATTCCCACGCAGCGCCACAATTTTCGACCCATCTGGCGACCACGCCGGATTGCTGTACACCGCCAGCGATTTTGACAATTGCACCGGCTTGCCACCGCTAGACGGCACCTTCCATAATTGCCCGCCTTCGCTCGACCACGTCACATAAGCGATGAATGTTCCGTCCGGTGACCACGCCGGCTGAAATTCGTGTCCACCGCCGCTGGTCAAACGCTGCGGCTGCCCGTGAGGTAAATCCATGGTGTACAAGTGCGTCATCGCCGAAAACGCCAGCCTCTTGCTATTCGGCGACTCCACCGGATCCATGATCAAACGCACTTTGACCGGCCCTTGCTCCACTCGCTGCGGAAAGTCCAGCTTCGGCCCGATGTCCTGCGAAACTTGCGCTGTGAACGGAATTATGTTTTCGTTCCCGCTCGCGAGATCGAGCCGCCGGATTTTCCCATCCTGGTTATAAACAATTTCTTTGCCGCTTGGCAGAAACGCAAACCCCGGAAACACGTCGCGCGTGAATCGCGCTTCCTGATCGTCGCGCGTCACCGGATATTTCACCCAGTGATCTTCGCCCGTTTCCAGATTGCGTAGCCGCAATCCTGTTTCCGTTTCATACCGCGTCACGTATACCAACTGTTTTCCATCCGGTGACAATGTCGGCCGAAATGCGCTTTCCGGCTGCGAGATAATTTCGTCTTCATCCCCGGTCTTCCGGTCGCGCCGCACGATCTTCCACAACGGCAACTGCGCGTTATAACTGAAGGGCCCTTGCCGCACCGCGTAATACAAATATTTTCCGTCCGGCGAAGCCACCACCCCTACGGCGTTATGCCGTTCCTTCCGCGGCGTCGTAGGCGTCGGCTTGGACTTGGTGATTTGCACGCCCGTCCCGCCATCCACGTGAAACATCCATAGTTCGTTCGCCCCGATACCGAACGGCATCTTCGACGCCACAATGTATTTCCCGTCGGGCGTCCATGCCGGCGACGTGAAATCGTCGGCGGTATTTTTCGAAACCTGCTTCACCCCAGTGCCATCCGGATGGATGATCCAGATGTTTTCACTGCCTTCGCGGTCGGAAATGAACGTAATCCATTGCTCGTCGGGAGAAAATCTCGGCTGGCTGTCGAAAGCCATGCCGCCGGAAATCAGCTTGGCCTGTCCGCCGTCAACCGGCAAAGTGTAGAGGTCGCCCATCAACTCAAACACAATAGTTTTTCCGTCCGGCGAAACGTCCAGTGATAACCACGTTCCCTCATCGGTCGTAAAAGTGATTTTGTGGTCCGGTTTCAGCGGCAGTCCCTTTTTCTCGTCCTTCTTGTCAAGTTTTTGCTCATCCTTCTTATCTTGGTCTTGCCCTTGATCCTTCACGTCCTCAGCAGCAAGTTGATCGTTGCCCAGCTGAATATCCATATGCGAAACTTCGGCGCTGGCTCCCCTCACGCCAAAACCGATGAATAGCGCCGCAATCCCCAGCCACGTCGCAAGCCCACACACCCCCGGTTGCTTGGCAATCATCCTGGTAATTCCTCCATTGCTGATTTGACGTGTAAAAACCCGAATCGTTCTTCTATCTAACGACTACTCAGTGCCGCCGCCCCGTTCCCCCGAAATCACAAAGCCGGGCATCATAACTCGCCGCACCACTCTGTGCATCATCTCATTATATCTTCGCGGTTCCGCACCACTCTCAGTACAATTGATCATCTCAAATTAGTTCAACCCACAGCGCGGGAGAACGAACTGCAGATGGGTCACTTGGGAGTCGCGGCGACTGAATCTCTCACAATTGCTCCGCAGGAAAGTTCGGATGTTTTGGATTTGTCGCTGGTTCTTCCCACCTATAACGAGAGCGCGCACATCGACGCAATCGTCGAGCAACTCATCCCCGTGCTCGACGGCATTCCTACACTCCGATACGAAATTATTATCCTGGACGACGATAGTCCCGATCGTACTTGGGAAAAAGCGTTTCAGTTATCCCAAAAATTTCCTCAAGTGCGCGCGATTCGCCGTCAGAACGAGCGCGACTTGTCCACCGCGGTTCTGCAGGGATGGCAAATCGCTCGCGGCGAAGTTTTTGCCGTGATGGACGCGGACCTGCAACATCCCCCCGAAACCATCACCCAATTGTGGCGGGCCATGAAACGCGGCGCGGACCTCGCGGTCGCCAGCAGGAACGTCGAAGGCGGTGGCGTAAGCGACTGGACTCTTCCGCGGCGCATCGTTTCGCGAAGCGCTCAATTGTTGGGACTCGTTGTGCTGCCTGAGGTCGCCGGAAAAGTCAGTGACCCTCTGAGCGGCTATTTCATGGTGCGGCGTTCCGCATTGGAAGGGCGCGAGCTGAAGCCATTGGGGTACAAAATCCTGATGGAAGTGTTGACACGCGGCATAGTAGAAAAAATCTCGGAAGTACCTTACGTATTCCGCGAAACCCCGGAGCGCCCCAGTAAGCATTCGCCAGCGGTGTTCGCGCAGTACCTGCAGCACCTCAGCCGTCTGCGCATTCACCTGTTGAAGACCTCTCCCTTTGTACGCTTCTGCATCGTGGGCGCCAGCGGAACGTTGATCGACACCACTATGCTCTTTCTTTTAAGCGATCCGCGCACGCTGAACTGGAGTCTGAGCGGAAGCAAAATTATTGCCGCCGAAGTGGCCCTTACGAATAATTTTGTCTGGAATGATTTATGGACCTTCGGCAAATTTTCCAAGCACCAGAACAGCTTTCGTCAGCGTGTCCGCCGTTTCCTCAAATTCAACCTGCTGTGTTCCGTTGGAATTATCTTGAATCTCATTATCTTGAATGTCGGCTTCAAGGTATTCCATATGAACCGCTACATCGCGAATTTATCCGCCATTTTTGTAGTCACTTTTTGGAACTATAATACCAACCGCAAACTTAGCTGGCGCACCACCGCAAAAGAATAGAAAATTATTCCCATGACAAATGTGTTGAAAAGTAGAGGCAATACCGCAGTTCTCGTGTGCACAGTGATATTCGCTATCGCTGCAATTAGCATGCCCGCCGTGACGCATGCGCAGGATGACGCCGCCACTCCGCCAGCCGTTAATCAAATGGCGCACGACATCTTCAAGCAACTGGTGGAGATCAATACCACCGATTCGGTGGGTAACGTGACCACCGCCGCCGAAGCCATGGCCAAACGCTTGCTGGACGCCGGATTCGCCGACAAAGACGTCATCGTCGCCGGCCCCAACGAAAAAAAGAAAAATGTAGTCGTGCGCTTCCGCAGCAGCGGCAAGCGCAAGCCCATTTTATTTATCGGCCACCTGGATGTCGTGGAAGCCCGTCGCGAAGACTGGACCACCGACCCATTTCAGTTCGTCGAAAAAGATGGCTTTTTCTACGGACGCGGCACCAACGATATGAAAGCCGGCGACGCCCTGCTGCTCACCACTTTCATTCGCCTTAAAAAAGAAGGCTATGTCCCTGATCGCGATTTGATACTCGCCCTCACCGCCGACGAGGAAGGCGGCAATTTCAATGGCGTGGAATGGCTCCTCAAGGAACATCGCGACTGGGTGGACGCCGAATATTGCATCAACCTCGACGGCGGTGAGTTCGAACAGCAGAACGGCAAGCGCCTGCTGGCCGCCATGCAGGGCAGCGAAAAAGTCTATGCCGATTTCCAATTCGAATCCGTAAATCCGGGTGGTCACAGCTCGGAGCCGGTGCGCGATAACGCGATTTACCACCTGGCCGGCGCGCTGGCCCGCTTGCGCGATTACGATTTTCCGGTGAAGGTCAACGAAATCACCGAAAATTATTTCGCGCGCACCGCCGAAATTTCTCCCGGCGATTCCGCTGCGGACTTAAAAGCCGTTGCTAAAGATCCGCCCGACCAAGCCGCCGCCGCCCGCCTTTCGCGAGAGCCTTATTACAACACCTTGCTGCGCACCACTTGCGTGGCCACTATGCTGAGCGGTGGACATGCTCCCAACGCTTTGCCGCAGACCGCTCGAGCCAATGTGAATTGCAGGATTTTTCCGGGCGAAAATCCCGAAGATGTGCGCAAAACCCTGGAGCGCGTGGCTGCCGATTCGAAAGTAAGCGTCACTCTGGTGCCGCAGCTGGGCGCCGACGGCAAACCCGTTCCCACCGTCACCGTGCCGCCTTCCGCGCTGCTCCCTGAGGTGGTCAAGGCCATGGAGAAAACCCTGAATTCCACCTACCCCGGCGTGCCCCTGGTAGCCACCATGTCCGCGGGAGCCAGCGACGGCAAGTTCACACGCACCGCCGGAATCACCACCTTCGGTATCGCTTGCATGTTCTTTGAACTGGGCGACAACCGCGCCCACGGAAAAGACGAACGCATCGGCGCCCAGGATTTTTACGACGGGGTCAATTTCACCTACAAATTAATCCGCGCTCTGAGCGTATCAAATTAACCTGTAGATTAATGTTGTTATAATTTTATATTACCCAACAAGTAATCTTGGACACTCTCTCCCGTCGTAATATCCACAACCAGTTACAACCACTACAGTAGGAGGGTGCCCCACCCTCGATTTGTCGGGTGGGTCTTTCTATTAACGTTGATTTTTGAAGTTAACGTAAACGTTGTTTTTGAAGTTGGCGTAAGGCAGTTGAACTAACCGGCACCAATCCATCGAAATGAGTTACAAAACTCCCTGGGAGGGCTAAACGATTTCGCCGATTTTTTTATCCAGGTGGGCGAGGGCGGCTTCGAGGGATTTGCGGTGTTGCGGGTGGGTGGCCGATTCCAGGTCGTTAACGATTCTGATCCGGGAGAGTTGTAAGTCTTTACGTTCCTGATCGCGTCTTAACTGCTCGGCCGTTTTGGCCGCCGAAGTCGATTTCTCTTGCTTGGCTTCCAGAAGCTCGACCTGTGACTCTACGTCCTTGCTTTCCCATCCTCTAGCCATAACGATATTTTGACATAATTCGAGCGGTCTGTGGATATTTTCCGCGAAAAATTGTCAGGCGCTGGCGGCCCGGCGTCGCGGCAAAACAGGTACCGAAGGATGCATCACGCTTTGCACTGTGCTCTCAGCTGTACGCGCAAGATTCTCGGCAAATACCCCGGAATACGAAAAGATCGCGCTGCGGTCCGCCCAGCGAAGCCGCAAAATCCATCTCCCATCCATCTCTTCGACGTGCGCGGAAATCAGTTCCGCCACGGGAATGACCAACAGAGGGTGAAAGTCTGCTTCCAATGCCCACAGCTTTTGTGAGCCCACAAAAAGCTGCACCGGAACCGCGAAGCTTCCTGACTGAAATGTACCGCCGTCGACCACCATTAAAGCCCCCAGTTCCCGGGCCTTATCGTCGATTCCAGACGTAGCTTTGGGAGGTGGCAGCAGAATAGCCACAATAAACGCCACTAGCCCGGCAACCGCCAAAAAATAGCTGCCAAAAAAGCCGATAGGCAAGATCACCAGGGCGGCGCCAAAAACACCCAGCACCATACGAAAAATGACCCAGGAGCGCTCGTCTCGTCGAAGATTCAGGACTTTAGGAACCAGCAAGACTACGGCGAATCCAGCCCCAATGACTGTCTTGCGCAATTTGGCGCCTAAGCCATCGGTTAGAGCGGTTTCAGTGGTCGTTGCGGTACTCATGGTATCGTCCCGGATGCGTCTTCAATGGTGCTACCTGCCCTTAAGGGCAGGTCCAGGATAATACGCGATTTCTGCGTCTCTGTGTAGATGATGAATTAGACCAAAAAGTAGCAGCTCTTTAGTGTGAAATGCCGCCGGGCGCGGATTTCAGCTTGGGGTCATCGCCTTTCATGGCCGCCTCGGACAGCAAAACGCGGCCGGGTTTCACGCCCGTGGCTTTGCCGTCGTCCCAAACAAGCGTGCCATTCACAAAAACTTTCTCAATTCCGCTCGAAAGCTCAAATGGCTTTGCGAAAGTGGCGTGATCGATCACCGTATCGGGGTTAAAAAGCACCAGGTCAGCAAACGCGCCTTCGTGCAGTATGCCGCGCTCTTTCCAACCCATGCGCTGCGCCGGCAGACCGGTCATTTTATGAATGGCCTCCGGCAGAGTAATCCAATGTTTTTCGCGAACATACACGCCGAGCACTCGCGGAAACGTTCCCGCGCCGCCCGGGTGATGCGAACCAATCCCGCCATCGCTCGCAACCATCACCCAAGGCTGCTGATAAAAAGCCTGAATGTCCCGCTCCATCATGGATTTGGCGATGATGCTGGCCTCGGTGTTGGTTGCGTCGCCCTCGCGAATAATCTGAATGTACATTTCCGTCGGCGAAATTTTATGCGCGCTCGCCAGTTCCGCGATGTTGTGGCCGATATATTCAGGATGCGGAGCGAATTCCGTAATGGTCACCGTGTCCGCACCGCCGGTATCGGTCAGCGCCTTTTCCACACTTTGCGGATTTGTATATTGTTTGTCGGGCATCAGCACTTTGATGTTGGCATTCCACGCGTCATACGGATAACAGTCAGCCAGGAAATCCAGCCCCCGTTTGCGAGCTGCTTCGATTACATTAATGAACTCAATCGCTTTGCCCCACACCGCCACGGTATGCAACTTGATGTGCGAGTGTTCGATGGGCAAATGCGCGCTCTGTCCGATAGCAATTTCTTCTTCCAGCGCGGAAAAGCTCTTGTTGCCTTCGTCACGGACATGCGTCTCGTAAAAGCCGCCATGTTTTGCCGCCACTTCCGCCAGCGCCACAATTTCCGCGGAGGAGCTATAGCTGGCCACATCGTATCCAAGGCCGGTGGACACACCGAGTGCGCCTTCGTTCATGGCATCTTCGGCCAGAGCCACCATTTTTTGAATTTCTTCGGCGGTTGCTTCGCGTTGAAAATCCTTGCCCATTACCTGTGCCCGCACCGTCGCATGTCCGAACAGTGTTGCGACATTCAGTGCGGCTGGCGCTTTGCGCCGGGTATCCATCCATGCACCAATCGGCCACGGCGAAAAACCGTCGGGACCCAGAATCACCGTAGTGACGCCCTGCGAAATTTGCGTCTCGGCCAGCGGATCCTTGTCCAGCCCTTGCTCCGAATGGTTATGAATATCAATGAATCCAGGCGCCAGAATGAGCCCTTGCGCGTCGATAACTTGTTCTCCTTTTAAAGGCTTGAACACCCCGATCTTGGTAACGCGATCGCCTGCAATACGCACGCTGACTTTTTTCAGCGGCGCGTCGCTGCCATCCGACACTTGCGCATTGACGATCACCAACGGCGCAGCCTGCTCCGGTTTCTCCTGCGCCGCGATCCCGCCCGCCGCAACCGTCACTGCAAGCAGCAATAGCGCGCCAGCTTTTAAAACAAATAACTTCATGGCAACCCTCAGACCGCAGCAGTATCACAAAAATCACGCCTCAGGGAAGCATTGGTTTTGGAAAGGTAACTGTAATTTACAAGACTCAAAAGTCAGAACCCATGAATCCTTGGTTCGTTGACTCGTTTCCCGCCACAACCTAATCGGAGCGGCGAATGGCAGATTCCTCCTCGCTGATCGGACAGACCGTTTGTCATTACCACATCCTCGAAAAACTCGGGGACGGAGGCATGGGCGTGGTTTACAAAGCCCAGGATACGCGCCTGGACCGCTTCGTCGCGCTGAAATTTCTGCCTGACAATGTGGCAAGAGATCCGCAGACGCTTAGCCGCTTCCGCCGCGGAGCAAAAGCCGCATCTGCACTGAATCATCCCAACATTTGCACCATCTACGACATTGGCGAAGAAAACTCCCGAGCGTTTATCGCCCTGGAGTATCTGGAAGGCACCACGCTCCGTCACCGCATAAGAGACCGCGCCACGGAGCTGGAGTCTTTGCTCTCGCTCAGTCTGGAAATTACTGAAACGCTGGACGCCGCACATGCCAAGGGAATCGTGCACCGCGACATCAAGCCCGCAATATTTTTGTTACCGAACGTGGCCACGCCAAAATCCTCGATTTTGGTTTAGCCAAGCAGGCCACCATCGGCGAAGGTCTTTCCGCGCTGCCCACCGCCGCGTCCGAAGAAATGCTGACCAGCCCGGGCACTGCCTTAGGCACTGTTTCCTATATGTCCCCGGAACAAGTGCGCGGCAAAGAGCTGGACGCTCGCACGGACCTCTTTTCTTTTGGCGTGGTGCTCTACGAGATGGCCACCGGCGCACTGCCATTTCGCGGGGATACCAGCGGCGTTATCTTCGATGGCATTTTAAATCGAGACCCGGTCGCTCCAGTCCGGTTGAATCCCGATCTGCCGCCGAAACTCGAAGAAATCATCAACCGCGCGCTGGAGAAAGACCGATAGTTGACGCAGACGGCTAATTCTAATTACTTAACCGGGATAAGGTCGAATTTTCCCGGGCCGTCCTCATAAAACAGCGCGCCTTCTGTTTTGTCACCACCGCTCCAGTGTTTATGTCCGCCGGGAACCATCAGGAAGTCTCCCGGACCTACGCGCTTTTCGCCATCCTCATCCTTATAAAGATAAGCGCCCTTAATGACTACGATGCGCGTGTCATTGGTGTGGTAGTGCATCCCTGCGTCGTAGCCCGGCTTGAATTTCGAGAGCGTTGCATGAGGGCCATTGTCCGGGTCACCGTAAAGGACGGCAGTGGATACCGCGCCTGAACTCCTCTCCATGGGTTTAAATGTTACCTTACTCGCAGATACGTAGGTGGCGTGATCCCTGCTTAATTCTTTTTGGGCCCGCGCCACAGCGAGCGACGAGACGACCAGTAACGCAGCCACTGCCACCACGGTCAGTGATTTTGTCATAGTTTTCCTCCGTATGTTTTGAGACTCAATTTTGAATGGGACGCCTGGTTGCAGAATGTATACACCAAATGTGAACAGGACGATACATATTCCGCTGCGGTCTGGTACAGAAATTAGAGAGAGAGATTCAGAATTCGCGCGTGTTGAGCACTTTATCGGCAAAGTCCTTAGCGCCCGGCTTGCCCGCCATAACCATTTCGGCCCATTCAGCGCCGCCTTGCGAAAAACGAATGGCTTCGCTCGTCAGCGATTCGGGCCCTCCGGAATCGTTGCCGCCGAAATAAATGCGATCCATGGCATGTGCCGCGGCAATGCGATTTTTTGTGTATTGTCCGGGTACGCCCATGAACATGGGATGGCCGCGGCGGTAAATGCGCACTTCCACCGGATCGACATTGAACTCCGGCAACACTTTCTGGAAATCCGCCAGCACTTGCGCCGCCAGCTTTTTGCAATTGTCTTCTTCCAGCAGCGTGGAGCGCTGGTTTTCGCGCAGCGGCGTGTAGAACGAAAGAATGTTGTGTTTCTGGTGATAGCCGGGCATGTTGCGAATGGTCCAGTCGGCCACAATAAAATCCGTGAAGGAATTTCCCGGACACCAGGTGTCGTAGCCGCGGTTGTAGACTGGCTTATCGAAAATTAGGTTTACCACCGGGTATGGCGCGTAACGCGTGCGCCGCATCGCCGTTTTCTGATCGTAAGGAATGCCCATGACCAGCCGCGAAGTAATGTGTTTTTGCGTACACATGATCACTGTTTTTGCCGCCACGGTAACCAACTGCCCGTCATGGAAATACGTTACCTTTACGTGATCGTCAGCCGGAACGACTGCCACCACCGTGGCCTCGCCAACCATGCGCTCCTTGTATTTCAGTTGTAGCACTTCCACCAGTTTGTGCGTGATGCACCCAAGCCCGCCAGGCAAAATCACGCGCTTGGCGTCTTCTCCAGTGATCAGACCCTGCAACGTAGCCAAAGCCACAAACGCGGACGTGTCTTCCGTGGTGGCACCCCAGTTGGAGGGGCCGTAGCCATCCCACCACTGCTGAATTTCCGGGGCGTACTTCGACGTGTAATCGGTGAGCGACTGCGCGTCCAGTTCATCCACGTGTTTCAAGATGTCGATCTTCATCATGTCCTCGCGAAATTTCTTAAAGCTGGCGCGCACTTCCAGCGGATACGGCAAATGGTCCAACCCGGCGTTCCACGTGTCAGCAACAAACGTTTTGTTCACGATTGTCGGGTCCGGATTATTTACAGGCAAAAGTTTTAACCCCATCTCTGCCGCCAACTGGTCTCCATGATCGCCTTTGAAGGCATAGGCCGAGCCGGTCGCGAACACCGCGCCATCGTATTCTTCCTGGTAAGCGTTGCCGCCAAAGTGATCTTCCTTTTCGAGCAGCAGCCAATCTTTGCCGCGCAGGAAATACCCGGCGGAGAGCCCCGCGACGCCTCCACCGATGATCACTATGTCAGCCTTGCGCGTGGCCTCGGGCCGCTGGAATTGATGGCCGTCGCGCACTTGGTGGCAGATTTCGAAATGTTCGCCCTCGACTCGCGGCGTGGAGGATTTCTCGTCCGGAACGGCCAGCAGGCTTGCATCAATCGGGCAGCCTCCAGCCACCGATCCTGCGACTACGTATTTGATGAAATTGCGGCGTGAGTGCGACATGAGTCTCCCTATTCAAAAAGCTTTACGTTGCGCGCGAGTGCGCAATTGAAACCAGATGACAATCAAAATTACCGAAGCGGCAAAAATCAGCGTGGAGATGGCGTTGATTTCCGGGGTAATTCCGCGGCGCAGGCGGCCCCAGATTTCCAGCGGTAGAGTATTGTCGCGGCCGATCAAAAAAAACGTGACGGCGATTTCGTCCATGGAAAGAGTGAAGATCAGCAAGCCTGCTGCAATAAGGGAGAGTTTTAAGTTTGGCAAGGTCACCCGCCAGAAAGTTTGCAGTGGCGTCGCGCCCAGATCGAGCGAAGCTTCTTCCTGCGCGCGATCCATTTTTTGCAGCCCAGCAAAAAGTTCGGTAGTTGCTACGGAGATCAACGCCGTGCCATGACCGAGAAAAACGGTGAGCAAGCTCAAGTGCGCGCCCGCGTACACCGCGAACATCAACAACGAAAGTCCAGTAATGATCCCCGGCAAAATCAGCGGCAGCAAAACCAGCCGCCGGAAAAGCGCTTGGCCCGGAAAGCTGGCGCGATCGAGCGCAAGACCGGCAAGCAAACCCAGCGTGAGTGAAAGCACGACACTGCAAGCGGCAACGATCAGGCTATTCAGTACCGACGTCCAGATGGCGCCGTCGCCAAAAAGTTGGCGATACCAATCAAGCGTGAGGTGGCGTGGCGGAAAGCCTCCAACGCCGTCGCGATTGAAGGAATAAACCATGAGCACCATGATCGGCAGATAGATGAACGCGAACACTAGCCACGCATACGCTGCAAGCAGTGGCGCTCTACGGGTTACCGCAGTAATGGAGCGCGTAGCTGCTGTAGATGTTGTGGCACTCATCGGAAAGACCAGCGCTTCTCAAGGCGCTCGGTTAAAAATAAGAGCGTCACGGTGATCAATAGAATGCATACCGAAATGGCTGCGCCAAGCGGCCAGTCATACGCGGCGCCGAAGAGACTCTGCACGATGTTGGCGATCATCGTGCCCGAAGCCCCACCCACAAGTAGCGGCGCGAGAAAATCCCCCAAGGAAAGAACGAACGCAAACGTCGCCCCGGCCAGCAATCCCGGGAGGGAAAGCGGAAGTATCACGCGAAGAAATGTCTTCAGCGGGCTCGCGCCGAGGTCTTGCGAAGCTTCAACGAGCGGCCGCGGAATATGTTCCAGCGCGGCATAAATCGGCAGAAAAACAAACGGCGTATAAATGTGGGTCAGCATCAGAATCACCGCGAAAGGACTATAAAGAAGGAAGCCCACCGGCGCGTTCGTGAGGTGCACATATTGCAGGAAGCCGTTTAAAACTCCATCGCTGCCGAGAATTGTTTTCCACGCGTAGCCGCGAACCAGATAACTCACCCACAGCGGAACGATCACCAGTTGATAAAGAATTTCCTTACTCCGCCCGGCGTGGAAAGAAAGGTAGTAGGCCAGTGGATACCCAAGCAGCAATGAGCAAAGCGTGACCGATGCAGCGATACGCATGCTGCGCAGAAGCACTTGCACATAGACAGGATTTGTAACTAGCGTGCGGTAATTTTGCAGATTCCATTGGTGCACGATAAATCCATCGCGAACCATCCAGAAACTGTGCGCCAGCATCAGCGCATACGGAAGCAATAGAAATAATCCGACCCACAGCAGCGGCGGCAGGGAAATCAGCGATTTGTAAGCGCGGGAATACATCGTTACGAACCAAATCCTGTTACGTGAGAATGCCCGAAACGTTCCTCCGCAAATCTATTCCGAAACTGGCACTGCATCCTGAGCGAAAAAACCGAAATCCTGTTTGCCGGATAATGGGCCGCGTGCGGAAATCTTCACGCGCAACGTCTGGCCGCCGCAATCTATCTCGAGCAATTCGCTGGCACCGCCGTAAAGCTGCTGTTTGACGATCGCGGAGAAGCGCACTTCGGCCGCCGTCGAATTTGCAGCAGAACTTCCAGCGGAATCTGCGAGGGGCTCCGCGAGTCGAATCGCTTCGGGACGTAATGAGAAAACAGCCGGGCCATCCGGCGCAGCGGTGGGCCACTGTAACGCGCCGCACGTTGCGATGCCGCCGCGAATGTCACCACGCACCAGATTCGTCTGCCCGATAAATTGAGCGGTATACGCGGTAGCAGGATGCGAATAAATTTCGCGCGGTGAAGCGATCTGCTCAAGCGCGCCGTCGCGCAGCAACGCGATGCGATCGGAGAGCGCCATCGCTTCATCCTGATCGTGAGTCACGAAAAGAAACGTGATGCCCACTTCGCGTTGCAGAGATTTCAGTTCGCTTTGCATTTCTTTGCGTAAATTGGCGTCTAGCGCGGAGAGCGGCTCGTCCAGCAGCAGCAATAACGGGCGATTCACCAGCGCGCGAGCCAGCGCCACGCGCTGCTGCTGGCCTCCGCTAAGCGTGGCAGGCCGCGCGGAGGCAAAATTCTCCATCTTCACCATGCGCAACGCGTCAGCAACGCGCGCGTCAATCTCGTTTGACGGCGCGTTGGTTACACGCAAGCCGTAAGCCACGTTGTCGCGCACGTTCAAATGGGGAAATAACGCGTATTGCTGAAACACCGTGTTTACGCGGCGTTTGTAAGACGGCAAAGTATCAAGTCGAGCCCCGTTCATCCAAATCTCGCCCGAGCTGGGCTGTTCAAAGCCAGCTATTAGCCGCAGCATGGTGGTCTTACCGGAGCCGCTTTCCCCCAGCAACGTGATGAACTCGCCCGCTGCCACATTCAGGGAAATTCTTTTTAATACTTCCTGCGCGCCGAAGCTTTTGGCCACCGCTCGAACTTGGAGCAATGGCCCAGCCGTCCGCCCTTCTTCCAACGGCGGAATGGCAGGCTCCAGGCTCACTGTGCGGCCTTCACCTCATTCCAGATTTCGTTGTATTTGGGGCGGCGAGGTACGTCTTGCCAGAAATAAATGCGTTGCATGTAAGCGTCTGGATCGTCCAGATGCAGCGTTTTCTTTTCGTCGGCATTCAAAAACTGCGCCGCGCCGGGATTCGCTGGCGTGTAGTGCGTAACATCACTGACTTTTTTCTGCGTCTGCGCTTCCACCAAGTAAGCAAGAAAGGCCTGCGCCAACTCTTTGTTGGAGCTGGCTGCGGTAATCATCAGGTGATCGATCCATCCGGTAGTGTTTTCGCGCGGAATCGTTTCTCCGATAGGGAAATTTAATTTACGAAGGTCATTGGTCATCAGTGGCCAACCCATGGCGATCACGACTTCATGATTCTGAAAAAGATTGGTCAACTCCCCGCCGGTTGCCCACATTTTGCGAATGTTGGGCTTGAGCTCGATGAGTTTTTTCTTCACCGCCTCAAGTTGCGCATCACTCAAATTATAAAGCTGCCTTGGGTCGGGCTTGTCGTAGCCAAGCACCTGCGCCGCCATGTAAATAGTGGACAGTTCATCCCACACCGAGACTTTGCCACGATATTTTGCGTCCCACAAAATTGCCCATGAATCCGGCGGGCGCGCGAATGCCGTCGTGTCGTACAACAGCGGGTTCGGTCCCCACACAAACGGCACGCCGTAAACCTGGCCGTTGAGCTTGACGATGTTCGATTCGCGCAGCTTCGAAGAAAGTTGCGAGTACGCCGGAATTTTTGCAAGGTCCAGCGGCGCGGCAAGCCCCGCGCGCACGATGGAAGCCGCCACGTCACTCGAAGGGGAGATCACGTCATAGTTGGAAGCGCTCCCGCCGCGCAACTTGGCAACCAACTCATCGCTGGTCCCCATGTAGGAAGCAACGACCTTGCAGTGATGGTTTTCCTCGAACGCGCCAATGAACGACGGATCGGCATAGCCTTCCCAAACCAGTAGCGTGAGCGTCGGCTGCTTAGGCTTACAGGCCGCGCAACCCAGCGTGAGAAGCAGCAAAGCCGTAACAACGCATCTTACTGCGCTGTGATTACAGCCATGGGTGGGCCGATTAGTCATCCAACGACACTCCCCTGAAATTAGAATGTGGGCGGCGTATTAATCCACAGCAGCCACGTTTCGCTGCGCCCCGGATTTTTCCAGCGATGTGGCGTGGAACTCTCAAAATAAAGGCTGTCGCCCGGCTTCAGGCGGTAATGTTCACCGCTATTCAGCCAGATTTCAAAATCGCCGCGGAGCACGTGCAAGAATTCCTCGCCTTCGTGCGCGTAGGATTCGCCGCTGCCGCCACCAGGTCGCACACGAAACAGATGGGGTTCCATCGCGGTATGACCCCATGCCAACAGTTCCATGCGCACTCCTGGAGTGGTCTCCAGAATTTTGCGTTGCGCCGGGCGCACCAGCCGCGGATTTTCTTCGGCCGCTTCAAAAAACGAAAGAATATTGGTGCGGTAAAAGCGCGCGATCCGCCGCAACGTGGCGATCGAAGAACGCATCTGCCCGCGTTCGAGCGCGCTAAGAAATCCTACCGAGACCCCCGTCGCGCGCGCTACCTGCGCCAGCGAAAGGCCCCGTCGCGTGCGCAAGCGTCGAAAACGTTGGCCCGGCACGCGCGGAGCATCCGGAGGAGCCATCACTACACCCTGCCGCTTTAACACATGCACAATCGCTGCGGGATTCAATCCCCGCTCGCGGCGCAAAAAAATTGCCCGGCGCAGCATGCGCACATCGGATTCGTTATATTCCCGGTAACGGCTTTCGCTGCGGCGTGGAACAATCAAGCCCAGAGCTTCCCACGAGCGCAACGCCGAAGAAGAAATTCCCACGCGCCGCGCCACCTCGCTGATACGCAGTGGACGGGGAATCCCGCGTTTTGGCGATTTGCCGGATAAATTATTTCTGCTTGACACCGGTGCCGACCTTCTCTAAGTTTGCAGGATTATAGTAAGGTTTGGGAAATGCAGCAACCTCGAAGAATCGCGCAAGTGAATAGAAATTTCGCGTCCAGAAAATAGGGGTGAGTTAATTATGTCCCGAGACTCAAATTTACGTTTACGTTCGCGTTCATCCGTCTGTTTAGGAGCTCTCTCGCTTTTATTGACAATACTTTGCATTGCTCCGCACACGTCAGCGCAAAGCACCGGCGGGCGAATTCGCGGCACCGTGTCGGACACTAGCGGAGCCGCTATGTCGGGCGCGACCTTGGCGCTGACCGACGAAGCCACTAACGTCACGCGTAGCACCGTGAGCGGCTCCAACGGCGAATACATTTTTCTGGAAATTCCCGTTGGCACTTATGACCTCAGTGTCACGCAGCAAGGATTCAAGAGATACGAACGCAAAGGCGTAGCCATCGATTTGAACCAGGTCGCAAACCTGGACATCGCTCTGACCGTCGGTGGCTCGACGGAAACCGTGGAAGTAACTGGCTCCGGCCCCATCGTGGACACCACCTCGACGCAGCTCGGCGCGGTTGTGAATGAAAGAGACGCCACGCAATTGCCGTTGAACCAGCGCGACGTCTATCAACTGCTGCAGCTTCAACCTGGCGTGCAATCTCAATTGGGCAACGATTTATTTTACGGCTCCGACAAGGCCGGCGTGGTTACCGTGAATGGTGGCCGCGGGCGTTCCAACAACTATTCGGTCAACGGAGGCGACGGCAACGACCTGTTCGCCAATTTGCCGGCCATTCAGCCATCGCCGGACAGCATCTCGGAGTTTCGGGTCATCACCAATTCGTTCGATGCGGAATATGGCCGCAATTCTGGCGCGGTGGTGAACGTGGTCACCAAATCCGGAACAAATGAGCTCCATGGCAGCGCCTTTGAGTTTTTCAGGAACAAAGTTCTGAACGCCAAGGGTTTTTACGATCCAGTTAAACCGGACTTCCAGCAAAACCAGTTTGGCGGCACCTTAGGCGGGCCAATTAAAAAGGATAAGACGTTCATCTTTGGTTCCTATGAAGGTCGGCGCATCAAGCAGGGTATTTCCTCCAATCCCGTCCCGCTCCCGACCTCCGCTAACCTGGCCGGCGATTTTTCCAACGAAACTCCCTTCGCCGGCACGTTGACCACTCCGACGGTCGCCAACGTTTTGCAAACACGCTGCGGCACAGCACTCAGTCCCGCAGCGAACACCGAACTGGCCAACATTCAGGCGGGCGCCACACCTACCCCCAACAATTACAGCATTCTGTTCCCCGGCAACCAGATCCCCACGCAGTGCTTTGATCCCCTTTCCACCGCACTGCTGAGTTATGTGCACCCCACCTCCGACGGGTTGTTCCAGAGAGCGCCCAACGAAACTGACAATGGCAACCAATTCACCATCAAGGTCGATCACGATTTAAGCAAGAATCAAAAACTCTCGGGCTACTACTACTTTGACGATGACAACACTCTTGACCCCTTCGCCAAATTTCAAGCGGCGGGCGGCAATCTCGGCAATTTTCCGGGAGATTTTGCCACTCGCACGCAACAAGTAAACGTTTCGCACACCTGGACGCTAGGTTCCACGGCGGTGAACGAAGCGCGCTTCTCCTACTTCCGTGAAGGGCAAGGGAAGTTCAACCAGCCAACGGTGACCAGCTTGGTGCAGAATTCCTGCGGAAGCGCGGCCGCGCCCATCTGTTTTACCGGCACTACAGATACTCCGCTGGTCGACAGCACCGGCGCGCCCATTACTCCCAACCCCAACTTTGGTATCCACCCTGGCCTGGGACCCACCAAAGAAGGACTGCCATTTATCTCCGTGAGTGGCGGATTTTCGCTGGGCAACAACTTCGAAGGACAGTTGCCGCAAGTGGGGAACACCTTTCAATGGTCGGATAATTTCAGCAAGATTATCGGAAATCACAGCTTGAAATTCGGCGGAGACATTCGCTATCAGAAGTTCGACCAAACCCTGTATTACAACGTGAATGGCTCGATCTCCTTCGGGCCTGGCGGTGTAAACGATGTAGCTGGCAGCGATAACTATCCGAACTACCTCTTGGGCTTGCCGAGCAGTTACAGCCAGGGCTCCGCGCAGACAGAATTGGTGCGCAGCACCTCGGTATATCTTTTCGCCCAGGACAGCTGGAAAATCAGGTCTAACGTGACGTTGAATTATGGCTTGCGCTGGGAAGTAAATACGCCGCTAGATGACATCGGCCACAAGGTGCAGACGTTCCGTCCCGGCCAGAACTCCACCATCTATCCCTGCACCATTGCGCCAAACGACCCGCTGTTCGCTACATTTGGTGGCGGCGCCAGTGCTTGCGACGCTGCCGGAGTGACGCCCACCGGTCTGGTCTTTCCCGGCGACCAAGGTGTCCCGTTGTCGCTTACGCAAACTTACTGGAAAGGCTTCGCTCCGCGGCTCGGTTTGAATTGGAGTCCTGGTGCACACGATGGTTGGCTCGGGAAGTTGATTGGCGGTCCAGGCCAAACCAGCATCAGCATGGGCTACGGGCTTTTCTACAATCCCATCGAGCAATTGGTTCTTGAACAATTCAGCGCCGAGCCGCCTTTCGGTGGCAGCAACTTTATAGTTAATCCGATATTTCAAGCGCCTTTCCTGGACCAGACCGGCACGGCAAATCCGAATCCATTTAACGGCATTCTGAATCCCCCGCGCGGATCTCCCATCGACTGGGCAAGCTTCCGCTCCATTCTGCTTTTCGGCGAATTTCCCAAAGTTCTGCGCCCCCAATATTCAGATCAATATAACCTGACCATTAAACGGGAATTACCCGGCAACCTTCTCTTTCAAATCGGATACGTGGGCACCCAGGGCCATCGGCTGCTCGCTTCCTACGACATCAACCATGGCAATCCGCAAACCTGCAACGATCTGCAAGCTATTTCTGTAGCCGCTAGCGACTCCAGTCTGACCTGCGGTCCTTTCTCAGCAGACAGCTCATACACCATCCCCGCAAATGAAATTCCCCCGGGCTTTACTCTTCATTTGCCTTATGGACCGGCGGCGACGGTTACGGGTCCGAATCCCAATCCGATTACACTCGTCGGGCTGCGTAAGTATTCATCACCTAATTGCAATCCGCTGACTGGAACGGGATGCCCGGCGGATGGAATTCCGGTCTTCTCCAATATTTTTAGCGAAGATACCGTCGCGCACTCGAACTACAATTCGCTGCAGGTGCTCCTCGAAAAACGCTTCTCGCACGGCCTGCAATTCCAGGGGGCGTACACCTATAGCAAATCTTTGGATAACGCTTCCAGCTTCGAGAGTTCGCTGAACCCGGTCAACTTTAATTCCACCTATGGGCCCTCACTCTACGACGCGCGGCACCGTTTTGTTTTCAGTTATGTGTGGGCCTTGCCGGTGCCAAAATATGAAGGCTTAACCGGCAAGCTGGTGGACGGATGGGAGTGGTCCGGGATTCTCACGTTCCAGACAGGATTTCCGATTCGCATCACCTCTTCGGACGACGTCGAGGAATTCAGCAGTATTTTCTTCGAGGCTCCCGGCGAGCCAAACCTGACCGCGCCATTCCAGACGCAGGACGTCCGGAAAAATAACGGTTACGTGTTTAACCCCGCGTTGTTCACCAATTCCACTGTGCCGCCCGGAACCATCGGCAACGCACCACGCTCTATTTGCTGCACGCCAGGTATCAACAACATCGACATGGGACTGGTGAAAGACACGCCGCTGGGTGAACGAGTGCGCATGGAATTTCGCGCCGAAGTTTATAACATCGCCAACCACGCGCAATTCTATGATGTGGACGGAAACATTTCCGACGGAACTAACTTCGGTTTTGCGCAGAAAGTGCGTCCGCCGCGACTGTTCCAGTTTGCCCTGAAGTTTTTGTTCTGACCGCTCGCAGAGGCGAGTTAAAGATCTATTCGCGGTGGGCGCATGACCGCGCTTGGTAGACTATATTGCGGTTATGGCTGCACAACCGATTCTTAACTTTTTACAGCTCGGAAAACTGACTGCAGGGAAGAGACCTGTTGGCGGCAGTGATGCCGCCAGGCACGGAGAATGTATGTCGGAAAAAATGCACGAAGGACTAAAAAAAGAAATCGCCACCTACGAAAAGCGCACGCCCAAATCAGCGGAAGCTCACAAACGCGCTCTGCAACGCATCCCGCTGGGAGTGGCCAGCAATTATCGCGCCTACGATCCCTATCCGATCTTCGTGAAGAAAGGTGCAGGCAGCAAGTTGTGGGACCTCGATGGCAACGAATACATCGACCACAATTTGTGTTTTGGCGCTTTAATGGCCGGGCACTGTCATCCCGCGGTAGTCAAGGCTATCGAAGGCGCGTTGCACATCGGCACCACTTTTGGCATGCCTCACGATATGGAGTGGGAACTAGCTGAAGAAATTTGCGCGCGCTATCCGGTAGAGATGGTGCGCTTCGGCTCCAGCGGCACGGAAGTCACCATGCACGCTTGCCGCATGGCCCGCGCAGCCACCAAGCGCGACAAAATTTTAAAGTTTGAAGGCGCGTATCACGGATTGCATGACACTGCGCTCGTCAGCGTAAAACCCAAAGCGGGAGAGTACGGCGATCCTGACGCTCCAACTTCCGTGCCCGGCGGCATGGGCGTTCCCAAAGCCTCCATCGACAACGTAACCATCGCGGCTTTCAATAATCTGGCCAGCGTGGAAAACCGTTTTAAACAATTTCCCAGCCAGATCGCGGCGATTATCCTCGAGCCTATTTTGATGAACGTGGGCTTGTGCATGCCGCAGCCAGGTTTTTTGCAGGGCTTGCGCGATATCGCCACAAAAAATGGCGCACTGCTGATTTTTGATGAAGTGAAAACCGGCGCGAAACTAGCTTGGGGCGGAGCCTCGGAGTTTTTCGGCGTGAAACCGGACATGATCTGCCTGGCGAAATCCATTGGCGGTGGCGCGCCACTCGGCGCGTTCGGCGCCAGCCGCGCGGTGATGGATCTAATTTCGCAGCATAAAGTTTTTCACGGCGGCACCTACAACACCAATCGCATTTCCATGGCGGCCGGGCTGGCCACTTTCCGCGAAGTGTTGACTCGCGATAATTACGCACACGTCGGGAAGCTCAGCAAAAAACTTACCGAGGGCTATCGCAAAACTGTGGCAAAAGTAGGTTTGCAGGCCTACGTGGTCAGCGCCGGAGTAAACGGAGCGCTGATGCTATACCCACAGGAAATTCGCAATTACCGCGATTGGACCGCCATTGATGTCGATCTGTGGCGCCATTACTGGTTTGCCATGGTGAATCGCGGCGTGCTCGCGCAGCCCTACTGGTGGGACGAGCAGTGGACCATTTCGGTGCAACACACGGAAGCAGACATCGACAAGCACCTCGCGGTGTTTGAAGAAATCGCTCCCGCGCTCGCTCAGGCGCAGCAGGAGCGCGGTGTCGCATTCGTGGGCGCAGCCGGGCATTAACTAACGTGCATTAACTAACTAAGTCGCGAATGATTCTGGCCAGCGAGCAAACCGCAGGCACGCTGACGGCTTAGCGCACCATAATCAACGCCCGGGGAAATTATGTCGACGGAAATCAGCGTGCCGCTTGTCAATGCGCCAGAAACCAGTGCGCCACATTTGCGGCGCGTTTTAGGCCGCTGGGACCTGGTTCTTCTTTTTGTCGTTGCGGTCTTCAACCTGAACGTTGTTCCTTCCATCGCCGCCAACGGCGGAGTCACCGTATGGTTATGGCTGATTTCGCTGCTACTTTTTTTCTGGCCCCAGGGCGTCGCGGTGATCGAGCTGGCGCACCGCTTTCCCGGCGAAGGCGGCGTTTATTTATGGGCCAAGGAAGTTTTTGGAGACTTCCACGGTTTTTTGTCCGGCTGGTGCTATTGGACGAATAACATGATGTACGTGCCCACCGTGATGCTGTATTTCGTGGGCGTTTCGGTGTACGCGCTTGGCGCGGGACACGAATCATTAGCCGATAATAAAATTTTCGCGCTAACCGCTTCGCTGCTGCTACTGATTATTTTAGTGGTGATGAATATCATGGGGCTGGGCGTGGGCAAATGGATCAATAATCTTGGCGCGATAGGCACCGGTATTGCCGCCGCGGTATTGATTGGATTGGGGGTCGTCGTTTGGTTGCGCTTTGGAACCGCGGTGACCTCCGCCGATTTTGCGATTCCCGCGAATCCTCGATTTGTGCTCAATTCGTTTGGAGTGATTTGTTTTGGCCTGGTGGGACTCGAGCTGGCTTCGGTGATGGGTGACGAAATCGAAAATCCGGGAAAAACTTTGCCCGGTGCCGTCGCGTGGGGCGGAATTCTTTCCGGCCTACTCTATATCGGCGCGACTCTGACGCTGCTGATCGCCGTCAGCAAAGATAACATCAGTGTGCTGCAAGGAATTGTGCAAGCCGTAAGGCACATGGCCACGCGTGTTGGCGTGGCCAGGATCGTCACGCCCTTCGCGTTTATGTTGAGCATTTCGATTGCCGGTATCGGATCGGCGTGGCTGGGCGGCTCAGCAAGAATCCCTTTTGTGGCCGGCCTGGATTCCTACATGCCCGCCTGGCTTGGTAAAATTCATCCTAGGTATGCGACGCCTTACGCCGCGTTGATCGTCCATGCCTCCGTATCCATGATTCTGGTAATTATTAATTTCAGTTTCACGGGCGCGGGAGTACAGGAAACTTTTCAAAAGCTTTTGTCGTTAGCGGTAGTGCTGCAACTGGTCCCTTTTCTTTATATGTTCGGGGCGCTGCTGAAAATGGCGTTGCAAACTCCATTCGTGCGGGGACGCTACAGCCGGACGACCTTGTTGCTCGCCGGAGCCAGCGGATTCTTGACTACCATTGTTGGTATTGCTCTGGCCTTTTTTCCCGCGCAGCAGATTACTTCGCTGCGTTCCTATGAATTGTGGATGTTCGGCGGCACGCTCTTTTTTATCGGCCTCGCGGCGTTTTTCTTTTTCATATACGGCCGGCGCAAAACGGCGCGAAAACTGGCCGCCATGGCGCCGGGTATTTAACGTTTTCGTTGGACGATTTATAAATGTATGTGACAGCACGCGGATTTGGAGGCAGTTATGCCAGGCACGGTGAAGGCGGAAGTCCGAACATACAAGAATTTCGTGAATGGTGAATGGGTAGCCGGCAGTTCCGGCGAAACTTTTCCGGTTTACGACCCCTCCACGGAAGAAGTCATCGCGCAGGTGCCTTCATCGAACGCTGCCGACGTCGATCGCGCGGTAAAAGCAGCGCGTGCCGCATTTGATTCTGGCCCGTGGGGACAGACCAACGCCGCCGAACGCGGCCGCATTTTATTCAAGCTCGCGGAAAAAATCCGCCAGAACACCGCCATGCTTGCGGAACTGGAATCGCGCAACTCCGGCAAGCCCATCGTCGAAGCCGAATTCGACATCGCCGACGTGGCCACCTGCTTCGAATATTACGGCGGCCTCGCCAACAAAGTTATGGGCCATGTAAATCCCGTCCCTGCCAATGCGCTCAGCTTCACGTTGCGGGAGCCCGTCGGCGCTGCGGGGCAAATTATTCCCTGGAATTATCCGTTGTTGATGGCCGCGTGGAAGCTCGCTCCCGCGCTTGCGGCGGGATGCACGTGCGTGCTCAAACCTGCGGAGCAAACTCCGCTGACCGCGCTCGAATTTGCAAACTGGTTCGAAGAAGTCGGTTTGCCGCCCGGCGTCGTTAATATTGTGAATGGCTTTGGCGAGACCTGCGGTGCTGCGCTCGTTGCGCATCCCGGCGTGGACAAAATCGCCTTCACCGGCAGCGCGGCCGTCGGCAAACTGATCGTCAAGAGCGCCGCGGATACCTTGAAGCGGGTAACCCTGGAACTCGGCGGCAAATCGCCGAATATTTTCTTCGAGGGCGCTGATTGGGAAGCCGCCGTCGACGGCGCGCTCTTCGGTGTGTTCATCAATCAAGGTGAAGTGTGCTCAGCGGGCAGCCGCATCCTGGTGGAAAAGAAAATCTATTCCAAGTTCGTCGAAGCCATGACCGAAAAAGCCAAACGCATCCAGCTGGGCGCGCCGCTCGAGCGGGGCACAAAAATGGGTCCGCTGGTCAGCAAGGAACAATACGATCGCGTTAGTTCTTATCTGGAAATCGGCAAGAAAGAAGCCAAAGTGGCCATCGGCGGCGGCCGCCCAAAGCAATTTGGTAAAGGCTATTACCTCGAGCCCACGATTTTTTACGACGTCGACAACAATGCGCGAATTTCCCGCGAAGAAATTTTTGGCCCCGTCGCTTCCGTAATTCCTTTTGACGACGAAGCCGGAGCGATCCGCATCGCCAACGATACGCCGTATGGATTAGCTGCCGCAGTGTGGACTCGCGACATTTACAAAGCCTTCCGGGTCGTGAAAGCGGTGCGCGCAGGAATTGTCTGGGTCAATCATATGCAGCCCACTTACGTGGAAGCCCCCTGGGGAGGCTACAAACAGTCTGGATTCGGCCGCGAATTGGGTCCCTGGGGGCTGGAAGAATATCTCGAAACCAAGCAGGTGTTCGTCAATCTCGATGAAACGCCCATCGCCTGGTATTAGCTTTAAAGGAAAAAGAACATGAGCTCCATTCAAATTAGAACCGCAATTCCCGGCCCACGTTCCCGCGCTTTAATGGTTCGCCGCGAAGCTGCGATACCGCGCGGCCCGTATCATTCCACGCCTATCTTTGCAGCCAAGGCGGAAGGCGCCATTCTGGAAGATGTGGACGGCAATCGCTTCATCGACTTTGCCGGCGGCATCGGCTGCGCGAATATGGGACATCGCAGCGCTCCGGTCATGGCCGCGATTCGCGAGCAAATCGAAAAATATTTGCATTTGTGCTTCAGCGTGACCCCCTACGAGCCCTACGTCGCCGTGGCGGAAAAGCTAAACGCGCTGGCCCCCGGAAAATTCCCAAAGAAAACTTTCATCGTGAACACTGGCGCGGAAGCAGTGGAAAATTCCATCAAGATCGCCCGCGCCTACACCAAGCGGCCCGCGGTGATCTGTTTCAACGATGCCTTTCACGGGCGCACCCTGCTGGCGATGTCGCTCACCAGCAAAACGAATCCCTACAAAGTAGGGTTCGCGCCATTCGTAAACGATATCTACCGCATTCCGTACGCCTACTGCTACCGCTGTTCGTACAATCTGACTTATCCGTCATGCAAAATGACCTGCGCTCATGCACTGGAAGACGCCTTCAAACGGCTTGTGCCCACTGATTCGGTGGCAGCGGCAATCGTCGAGCCCATTCTCGGCGAAGGCGGCTTTGTCACTCCGCCCAAAGAATTTTTCGGCATCATTCAGGAGATCTGCCGCAAACACGGCATTGTTTTCATTGCCGATGAAGTGCAATCGGGCATCGGGCGCACCGGAAAGTTTTTCGCCATCGAACATTATGGTGTGGAGCCCGACCTGATTGTCACCGCGAAATCGCTGGGCGGCGGCCTACCGATCGCCGCGGTTACCGGCCGCGCGGAAATTATGGACGCACCTGGTGTCGGCGGGCTAGGCAGCACCTTTGCAGGGAATCCGGCGTCATGCGCTGCCGCGCTGGCGGCCATCGAAATGATGGAAAGTGGCGAGTTGCTGCAGCGTTCTACCGCGATCGGCAAAAAATTTGAGGCGCGCGCGCATGCGTGGCAAAAAAAATGGCCGCTCGTCGGCGAAATTCGCGGCATCGGTGGAATGTGTGCTATCGAACTGGTGCGCAACCGCGAAACGCGTGAGCCCGCGGATACCGAAACCAAAGACATCGCCCATTATTGCTACGAACACGGCCTCATTACCATTACCGCGGGCACCTACAACAACGTCATGCGCATCCTGGTGCCGCTGGCCATTACCGACGAGCAGCTCAATGAAGGTCTGCAGGTGATGGAAGCGGCGCTAGCCGCCGTGTCGGAGCGCGCTCCCGCGCTGTCTCACGCCTAACCTGAGCATTAGACCACACGATGGTGTTCGGCCCACGTTCGCGATGGTCGCGACGCCCGCGCCGCGGAACTGTGCGGCTTATTTGTTGATGTCGTCTTTTGCTTCCAGGCGCTTCAGCATAGGTTCCAGAAACGGTTTCTGCTGGTCCGGCGCGGATGCAATCGCTAGTTTCATCTGCTTCGTAGCCTCGTCAAAATTCCCGGAAGCGGATGCAATGCGCGTCAGCCCGATGTGCGAGATCCAGCTATCCGGAAACTGCTTGGCGCCGCGGCGGTAAAGTTCAAACGCCTTGTCCTGCTGTTTCTGACGTTGCAGTCCCCGCGCATAAACATATATCTGAATGGCGTTGGCTTTATCCAGCGCTTTGGTGAGCATGGCGGCGGCCTCCTGCTTTTTGCCCATGGCGTCCAGGATGCGCGACTTCGTTTCCAGATTTTCGAATCGTTCTTCATTCTGGATGGAAGTGTCTTCCCACTTCATCGCCTCTTCGAGTTTGTAGTTGTTGTCCAGGTTCCAGTTGGCCGCCTCATCGTAGCCCGCCCAGGTAAAGCCGCCCACATTGCGTAGTTGATTGTTGATGCTGCGCTCGGTGATGGCCATGGTATCGACTTTAACGTGAAAGGGCACCGCGACTTTCCCCCAGCGCAGCGTGATGCTGGTGGAATCCATCTTCATGTCGTCGAAGGTGTAGGCAAGCGTGTCGCGATTTTCCTCGACCGCCGGTTTTACCTTGACGCGCAAAGCATCTTCTTTTTCGTCGTAGCTAAAGCTGCCCCAGGAACTGGAATTCTTCGAAAAGATAATGGTCCATTCGTCGGCGCTCGGAATCGTGTGTAAGCCGTAAGTGCCGGCTCCCAAGGGATGGCCCTCGACGCTGACATCATCGCTGAAAGAAATCGTTGTATTTTCATTGGCACCGGCGCGCCACACCTTTCCGTAAGGCACGGTTTTTCCGAACAACTCGCGGTCTCCGGCGATGGGGGAATGGTACACGATGGTGATATCCGTGAGGCCCACGCGTTGCGTTATCTGCGCCCGCTGGCTAAGCCTGGGGAGATTCAACTCCGTAGCCTGGCTCCCATTTTTAAATTGCGCGCGCGCCGGTTGCGCTCCAACAACCAGGGTAAGCAAAACAACAGCGATCAGCCCGCAGAAGTTACGCATAGAGGCTCCTTTTCGGTCGAAAAATTCCTACGCATTGCATGAGCACTAGTTAAAGGCTTGGAACGACGCGCAGAAATGCCGCCGCTATCCACATGATTGGCATAGACGCACGGAAGGTGGAATCGTAAGCAGGAGGGCGGGGAATCACCGGCCTGGCTCCTTTTACTGCGCTACGATTTTACAATTTTTACAACTAAGTGTTTGGCAGGGCGAATTACGCACACTGGTCGACGTGCGCAGCATTTTACTAAAGCGACTTAGCTATTTAATCCACACGGTTTTTATATTTGTAAATTCACGAATGCCGTTGATGCTCAATTCACGCCCGTGTCCTGAACGCTTCACGCCCCCGAACGGCACGCGCGGATCGGACGCCACCATCTGGTTAATAAATACCATTCCGGCTTCCAGCTCTTTGATGAACAATTCGCGCTCGCGATCATCATTGGTCCAGGCGCTGGCTCCCAGTCCGTAGCGGTGATCGTTAGCCACCCGCACGGCGTCTTGAGCGTTTTTCACCCGAAATAAAGAAGCGACCGGCCCAAACAATTCTTCGCTGGCCGCCGGCGAATTCTTAGGCACATTAGTGAGCACCGTCGGCGGATAAAAATATCCCGGCCCCCCGTTTGGTTTTCCGCCGGTCAAAACTTTTGCGCCCGCATCGACGGATTTTTGCACATCCGCTTGCAGCGATTCCACGGCGCCGGCGGTCGCCAGCGGGCCGACATCGGTCTTTGCATCCATCGGATCACCAACTTTCAACGATTCCATTTTGCTGACGAACGCCCGCTCAAACTTTTCGGCAATTTCCTCGGCGATGATGAAACGCTTCGCGGCGATACAGGATTGCCCGTTATTTCCCACCCGCGCTTTCACCGCGGTAGCCACCGCGTCATCCAGATTCGCGCTGGGCATCACGATAAACGGATCGCTGCCACCTAGTTCCAGCACAACTTTCTTGATGCGCTTGGCCGCGGACATCCCTACTTGCTTGCCCGCTTCTTCGCTGCCCGTAAGCGTGGCAGCCTGAATGCGCGGATCGTTCAAAATTCCGTCCACTTCTTTCACGCCGATCAGCAAGGTCTGAAAAGCGCCCTCTGGAAATCCAGCGCGCAACATGATCTCTTCGATTTTCAGAGCGCATTGCGGAACATTCGACGCGTGCTTCAGCACCCCAACATTTCCGGCCATCAAACCCGGCGCGATAAAGCGAAACACCTGCCAAAAAGGGTAATTCCAGGGCATCACCACCAAAATCGGACCAAGCGGCTGGTAATGCACGTAGCTGCGGCTGGCGGTGGTCTCGATCACCTCGTCAGCCATAAATCGTTCTGCGTTTTCCGCGTAATAGCGGCAACCCCACGCCGATTTCACCGCTTCGTCCACTGCGGAACGATAGGTCTTGCCCATTTCCAGCGTCATCAGCTTACCGAGCGATTCCTTTTCGCTCTCCAGAATGTCCGCAGCCTTGTTCATCATGCGTGCGCGTTCGGCAAAGCTGGTCTTGCGAAATGTCTCAAAAGTTTTCGCCGCCAGGCTCAACTTCGCTTCGACCTGCGCAGCCGTGAGCGGCTCGAACGTTTTTAAGACTTCTCCCGTTGCGGGATTAATAGACGCGATTGCCATGTTTACTGGGCCTCCGGAGGCTGGAACGGTATGTGCGCTTTGGTTTCGTTATAAGTCCTGCTTCTAAATTATATGTGTTCTGGAAAAAAAATGTTGGCGCCCGGCTTTCAGCTCGGAAGGCTTTGCAGGCGGGTATTTTGCGATAACGGAAGCGAGCGGGCCGGGCCCCGTTCCTACGTGCACGAGGTGAGACAAATAGGGAATTCACCGGATTGGGCTGCCGCTATTTCAAATTAAAGTGAATATTGTTCCACGGGCTACGGGCAGCGATGAACTCAGAACCACAAGGTGTCTTATCCAAACGCAACATGTTGAAAGGCTTGATAGCCGTGCGCTTAGCGCACCACTCGCGAATGCCGCGAAACGGCGCCCCAACAAGTTTCTACGCTATTTTCCCCAGGGTTTCGCGGATCAGAAATAGCTCGATTGGCTGCGTGGTTATAAATGGACGGCGCACCAACACTGGCAGGAACTACTGGGCCAGGAGGAGCACCGGTCGCTGATCCATCGCGGCGAACCCATAGAAGCCGCTGCGCGTGCCGTGAGAAATTGAATCCCGCACTAATCTACTTTTCTCATTTGAAAAAATCGCGCTGCGGGATGCGGTTATCCCCGCCCTGTGGAGGTAGTCGCAGCGCATTGTTAAGATTGGTGAACAGTTTGGCTCAAGGTTGCTTCTGGTGTTCGTTGCGGACGCTTTCAAAGGTGTGAAGAATCATGTAGGCCACCTCGGCTTGAACGCGTTGATCCAGGTTTGCGCCTTGGGCGTAATGCAAACTTTCGTTGACCTCCGGTTGTTCCAAGAGGCCCGGGGCCTGCCCGCAATACCAGGCACGAAACACGCGCGAGCTCCACATAAATCCCGCTTCGGAGCTACTGCCGTTCACGCGCGCGCCGTTGACGTACAGCACCAGATCGTAGGGCACCTTGTCCACCAGCTGGACATCTTGCACCGCCTTTAGATTCTTTGCGTAGGTTGCCACGATCGCTTCAGGGGTATTTTTTTCCGTCCAAAAATAAATGCGGATCTTGCCGCTGCGTGGAGCCAGATTGATGCAAGGCGATTTGCCCGCGCTCGATAACGCGGAAAACAGCCCGGGCGGAAGACTCGGAGCGCTGCTCACGGGACCGGCCCCCCCGTTGGAATTGTTCGCATTATTCGCATTGTCGCCCTGGTCGCTGCCAATCGCATTTCCGGTGGCGTTTCCCGCATCGCCGGCGCTGCCGGTATTCTCTGCTGCCTGATTTTGCGAATCCTGCGCCGCCGCATTTGGCGACTGGCCCGCTTTTGAAACGCTGATCGGCGCGGCCTTGCGCCACGGCAAACGGTGCGCGGTCACGCCAATCGCCAGCAGCACCAGCACACCAGCCACCGCTCCCACCACAACCCACCGCCAATATCCCCACGTGGGAAAAAAGTCCCTGCTTACATTCCAACCGGTGCTGTGCTCGTTCCAGGTGGCAATTACGTCAGCATATTTATTGTCCGGCTTTTTCGCTGGGGTCTTGAAAGAGTCGACTAAATTCTGGACCAGGTCTTCTTTCGGTTTAGCGGAGGTCTCAATTTCTGTTTGGCTGACTACGACAGGTTTCATTCCACTTGGCTGTTCGACGGTGGTCTTGGCTGCGGCAGATTTGACCGGCGCTTCTAGGGGTATCTCTCGCTCACGCGCAGGAGCAGCACTTTTAGCTCCCTCTCGATCTGCCTCCAATGCCTCTAATTCGATTGCAGGTTGCGCGGCCTCCGCGGAAGCAGTTTTCATCGCGATCCATTGCCTGATGTGGTCGCGCGACGCCTCGGGAAGATCTACAAACGTCACTCCAACTTTTTTCGCGGACTGGTCTCGCCACGTGACCCGCCCTTTGGCTTCAAAGTGGCGCCCCAGTTCGGGCATTTCGAAATCGACATCCACGTATTCGCCCGGCGCTTCCGAACCAACAAGATCCAGCGCAACGCCGCCTTCACTCACGTCATTCAATATTCCATCGGTGCCCGAGCCGCCCAATAGCACATACAGCCGCGGCCTAACCGCCCGTCGCTGATGCACACGGCGATCCGCGCCCTGCGCCCCAGGCTGTCGTCCGCCATCCTGAGTCGAATTACCCATTAACGCGATGTTACGTGATGGTGAAAACCCAGGCAACGCCAGTATCGTGCCAATTTCCCCGGCCCACGAGGCTCTCCCCGGTTGCTGCACTCGCAGCAAACTAAACAGACGATAGCCAGTCCACAACTCGTCGCTGCCACGCCGTTCGGACCTAAACGTGTCACCCGTATGTTCTATGCGGCAGGTCTTCGGGCCGAACCCGCGCTTATAGTCCGAGGCAGCTCCCGACGGATCACGATTATGCGGTTTCGACCCGCGAATATCAGAGTGATCAACCGTCGCGAAGACTACCTCGACCACGACTTGCGCTGCCTCCTAAGAGCAAGAAGAAAAAACAAAGAAAAAACAGTTGCTCGTAGTTGACAGGTCATTCCATATCAGAACTAATCGGGAGTTTGCCCCTTCGCTGCCTAAGTACAAGTACAATGCCTGCGTATTTAGAGGGAGGACGGTATGAACTGGGCCCGACTCGTTGTGGTCGTTGTTGGCGCCGGTGTCGTCACGTCACTCACCGACTGGTTCTTCGCCGGAGATTGGATTCATCGACGCTACACCTATCCCGAAATCTGGCGTCAGGGTGCCGAAGGGAGAGCGATTGCTCTGACCAGTCCGCTACCTTTTCTGACCTGCGGTGTCTTTGCCTATGTCACCGCTCGGCTGGGTCTTCATTCTGTATCGGGCGCGGTCAAGCTGGCTGTTTCGGTGTGGCTGATCGGGCCGCTGCCGCTGATCCTCACTAATGCCGCGTTTATGAAGCTACACCGGGTTTTTGTCGTGTCTTACTCTATCGGCTGGTTAATAAAGCTCATGATCGTTGCGGTGGCACTTGGCTGGTTCCTGAGTTGACGCCGAGCAATGTTCGGCAAGGAGCTGGACCGGGACTGGAACTCATACCTCTACTCTGCTGTGCTCAGAGGTGCAGGTCTTTGCCAGCCGATGGCTAGTGCCCGATTAGCGCTTACCGGAAACTGACCGCCTTCCAGATAACTGCTTGCCTTGACGCCAGCGATTCTGGAGCGTACACCATAAATTAGAAGCCCAGCTGCTCTGGCGTTTTTTCGGAGGTCCCCATGCCTCGCTATGAGTTCTACTGCGAAGATTGCAAGAAGCCATTTGAAATAATCCTTACTCTTGCGGAATACGAAAAAGGCAACATCAAATGTCCAAAATGTGGCGGCAAACACGTACATCAGGAGGCCGCCGCCTTTTTCGCCGTGACATCGAAGAAAAGCTGAAAGAAACCGCGAGCCCTTTCTTTCAACGAAGAAACACTAGAACCACGGGGTCAGCACGCCGCAATCCCAGGTCCCCGGAGCCTGTTTGTGACATCTGGAATACGTCGGTGGCGCGCAACACATTGATGAGCGCTTTCTTCGTCTGCATCACGTAGTTTTCGATTAGCCGACTATACATCCATGTAACCTGCGACCTCGCCTCGCAAGAGGAATCCTGACGGTGGTGCGGTGTTTGGAAGCTCTATCACACAATCCGTAGCCGTCAATGGCGGTGTCATACTATCTATGATGAATAAGGCGCACTGGGCCAAATTGTGCGGTTTCACGAGCCTTGGGTGTTCTTCATTCTTTTGGGCTGCGCTTTTACTTCGGCTAATCGTTACGGTCCCGCGTTTTGACTTCTCGTTTTATTTTTTCCTTGGGCAATGGGCCCTTGCGATCGTGTTAGCGTTGGTCGCAGCGACTTTAGGTTCAAATCGCTGGGCCTATGCTGCCCTCTTGCCTATTCTCAATTGGCTGGGGTCCTTTTACGTGGTTGGTGGCTGAGGCATGAGGGAGTCGCTTGACTCGCCACTGACCTGCACCGCTGGTTTGGCCTATTGCCAAATGTGCGTCAGCGTCCAGTTTTGGAGAAGGGCCTTCTCGGGATGTATGGGCATACGTTGGACGGAACGAACATTCAATCAAGACCCAACCAAGTTCCTGTCTCGTCGGTTTTCACTGCTATTCCCACCTGCCGCTTCGTTAATTCCTCTAGAAACCTCTCGCGTGGCAGCCAATCGGGCAAAGGCACCATTCCTCGATAGGCTACTTCTCCTCGAAGAATCATTTGGGTAGCGAGCGACGGCAGAATAGATGGGATCACTTCCCCACGTTCGTTAGCGAATACACTTAAACACATGTTCCGGTCAGCGTCGTTATTCTGACCGGAGACCTCAACCATTACGCCTCCCTGTGAAGTACCAAATAAAGATGCTGCATAGATGAGGATCTTGGACATTGGCAATAGCCAATCTGCATTCTTGAGCCTCAAGAGTTTTTTGAATTCACGTAGGCCCGACATAGTGCGATTTAATATGTCTAGCTCTGAGCCGATCTTGAACTCTACAGTCTTAACGTTGAAGTAGAGTGGCTGGAGGAAATAATCAGCGATGTCGACGACAAAATAGACCCATCGATGTCCCATTGGCGGCGGAAAACAAACTTGCTCGCGTCCTGTCCAGCCGTGCACAATCTTTTGACCGGCGCCCTTCGGTATGGAGAATTCATTTCCGACGGTCGATAGCAAACAGAGGAAGGAACCACGACCCCTTGGATGCTGAGTACCTGGACTAATAAAAATCCTTGTTCGCTGAATCGAAGGAATTTCTTGCTGGCAATACTTGGTCAGCAAAGAGGACATGCCCGGCACCACTGAACACCCAACGAATGCTGGAATGCCAGCCTCTTTGACTGCGGACGCTATCTGATAGCATCTCAGAACGAAGTCCCTATCATCGGCGACATCGACGTAGGCGACACGTTTTTCAATGCAAGCCCGAAGAAGGTTCAAGGATTGCCCCTGGTAAGGACCAATACACGAGACGAGAACTTTGGCGTCATCAATGGTTGAGAGCACCGAAGCATAATCGTTTACATCTGATTCGACCATTCGTACCCGTGTCTCGGAAGAGTGAAAGGCTTTGGATTTCGGATGCCGTGAGGCGACGATGATTTCTGCCGACGAGTATTTCAGGAGGTCCTCGACCACAAGATGACCAAAGAAACCGTCTCCACCATAGACCACCACTCTCGGCAGGCTAGGCTCTAGTCGTTTGAAGCCAGTTTTGTCCAGCTCATACACACGTTCGAGCAGCGCGGAGTCATCGCGCAAGATGTCTTCTTTCTGTTTATTGAAGAGCGGGCGCAGCAGCCAAAACAATGGTGCAAGGAACCAATGGAAATTGAAGGTAATAGTCTCAATTTGCGTCAGGTTTCCATCTGGACCTTCCATGAGGCCCTCGACGCGCATCTTTGCCAACGGGGCGAGGAATTCGTACCAATAGCGGTTTTCATCAACAGGCGCGCCACGAGCTTTAATTTCCTGTCTCAATCCATAAAAGAGACTAGTCAAGCGGTACTCGACGTAATCTGGCCTATGAGCAATGATTCTTAAGTTTCGAAACCATCGCTTGTGCAGAGTGCAAACATGATCGAGGTCCATTATGTTTTCGAAGACGAAACGGCGACTAGTCCTCACTTTGTGTCGAAAAATCAGAGTGGTCTGCAAGGTCTGGCGATTATAGACCCCGCTGGAACTTATTGGGATTAGTTGGTTGCTGATAGTTTTATGGGGTCAATGCCTGAGTAACGCAGAAATCGTACATGTGAAATTGGTCGCCTGGCACATCTCCGGTAACCCGACTACACAGGAGTTAGCCGCGCAGTTCTAGTCGCTGCTCACTGTAGCCATTTGCACTCTCTGATTATTCCACGTTCGTCACTGAGCCCTGCGTATCCATTCTTGTCGCCCACGTCTTCTACTAGCACATCGTAAACCCCGGCCATCCGCATGCACACTTAATCGCAAGGTCAACCCGGGCAGGATTTCTGGCAGGTCACCGAAATGCATGTTAGGTTGATGCGCGTAGTAGGTTGAGAGCCACGCATTTGAATATTCTGGCTCGTGCGCCAGAAGAGTCTGCCATGACGCGTACCCGTACTTGAAGAAGTCCCCTGCTTTTAGCCAGTCGCTAACCGTCGAATACGTGCCTGTTTTGCGCCAACTGCAATAATCCTCGTTCGGTCGCCCATCACACGAAACAATACATCTGCCGCCCAAGCTACGATGGCCAGCCGATATGGTCCTGCCGATCTTTTTCCAGCGTCAATCCCTGGGCGGCACTTCATCGCAAAATCGAGACCGCTCTGAGTGAATAACCGCGAGTTTCCGAATGATCGTAGAAGTATTATTTTCACGAAGTGACGGCGTCTCGGTCGAGTTCATCGCACATGCCCAACTCGTGGGTTTAAAAGTAGGGCTCCTGCGTCTTACGAAAAAACTCTTCTCAGGGTACGAGATCACACTCCGACGTCGGCAGTATAACGACGAATGGAAATCGACAAACGTACGGGTCGGACATAAAATTGATTGTGACTCAGCGGGTTATTTATACTCGTTCCATCTACTTGTGACCGGCGCGGATTTCTGGATCGTAGAATTTCCCCCTCCTGAAATTGAAGATGCTTTAGGCAGACTGCTAATGGAATGCAGCGTTTGTCGTCATCGCGAAGTTGTGCCTTTAAAGCCGGTGGAACTGAGGGCTTTTGAGGTATATAGATGCGTTGCGCGCGCCTGCATTTAGTGTTCCGCGCCGTCAATCTGGGTTGAAGCTCCGTCGGAAAATCAGTTGATGCCGATGTCAGAGCTCGAACCTGCACCCAAAACAGAATTTTTGCCAGCACGAGCAAGCCCGCGCATGAAATCGAGGCTCTTAGCTTGCGTTCGTCAGCGAGGGTACCACGAGGAGCCTGTATACGAAGACCTATCAGGAGGTGGTGTAAGTTTTCGCAGCCGAACTCAATACGCTGAAGGGTCGCGGATCGAAATCGCCGTTCCGTTTAGGCCGGGAACCAAAGCCATATTTGTGCCCGGTCGAATCGTATGTTCGGTACCCGTGAGGGGTGTGGGGCTTTTTAGGCATGGGGTGTCTTATCTGAGAGTTCCTCCCGAATCCAAGTCTGATCCCGAACCGTAGGCCGCAAGCTCGTTCCAAAAACTTTAAAACGTGAAGACTCCTGTCGCCAGTTCCGTTTAGCGCGTAACGTGAGGCTTACTGGCCACAGAACAACACTTCGCCATAAGGTCTGAGGCCCGCCGTGCTAGCGGACTTCCATCTTCCAAAGGCTCGAATTGATGTACCGGCCCGCCTGATTTATTCGCCATTCTTAAAGGGCGTCAACACCAGCGATTGAATTCGAGCCAGTGGACGGTCGCTGCGTAGACCTGGGCGGAAATCTCGCCGCCCTCTGGATACTGAACGAATTCGCCGTAAGCGGACCTGATGTCGGCTTCGGCGATCTTTTCAAACTTGAGCCGAAGCACTTTGCACGCAAGCGTATATTGCGACACGGCCCGAAGCGGCGGCTTCTTTGGAATGGGTGAGAGGGTTGCTCCTTTAGCGTTTCCTTTGAAGGATTCAAAAAGTTCGCGCCTTCGCTCGGACTGCGTGTAATTCGGGTTCTTAATTTTCAGCCAGCCGCTGACCGTGGCGTATGTTCCGGTCTATGTGGAAGATTGTTCCGGCGTCTAGCCCAACAGAAACGTCGAGTTTTACGGTTCAATGAAGGCTCTTGAAGCCAAGAAGCAAAACAACTGGAACTGCTAGCGGAAAGAATTATCAATCGCCTGCAAGACTGAATAAGTTAGAGCGAGCTAAGATGCGGAAATTCATTGCATCCGTTGCGGCACTGGGCTAGCATGCGCAAATCTGAGGCCTCAAGCATCCGCCGTTGCCATTTATATCAAATTATCTTATCGCGGCTACTCGCGACGCCATGGACGGGATACTCGATCTCAAAAAACCAAAGGAGCCATTCTATGAATGGGCTAGGGAAGAGTTGTGTTCTGGCACTTCTACGCGGGTTATATTCACTTTTGTGTTCGGCCATATTACTTTTCGTCGTAGACGGGGCGACGCATGCGCAGGGGCAGGCGCTGTTTACGCGGCATGTGCGGGAAGCCACCGTGAATGGACAAGTCAAGGCCATCGGGAAACTCTCCGCAACGCAGACGAGGCGGCTGGTACTGGCGCTGCCGGTCCGCAACCAGGCAGCGTTGGATGAGTTCGTGAAGAATTTGTATGATCCGACGAGCCCGTCCTATCACCAGTTTCTTACCGTAGAGCAATTTACGGCGGCGTTTGGACCGAGCGAGGAAGATTATGGCGAGGTGATTCATTTTGCGGAGGCGAACGGGCTGACGGTGGTGGGGACGTCGCGGAATCGGCTGAATGTGGATGTGACCGGCACGGTGGAGATGATTGAGGCCGCACTACACGTGAATATGAAGGTTTATCAGCACCCAACCGAGGACCGGACTTTCTTTGCGCCGGACCGGGAGCCGACGCCCAATGTTTCGGTGCGGCTGTGGCACATATCCGGCTTGGACAATTATTCGATACCGCATCCCGCGGGGCTACACAAGAACAAGGGAACGAATCCCACGGCGACTACTGGATCGGGACCGTCGGCGTCTTTTCTCGGGAGTGATATGCGCGCGGCTTACTATGGCGCGACGGCGCTCAACGGGAGTGGGCAAACGCTGGGACTGCTGGAATATTACGGTACGGATTTGACGGACCTGACCACGTATTTCAAAAACGCCGGTCAAACGAATCATGTGCCGATCACACTGGACTCCACGGATGGAACCAGCACAAGCTGCATCTCTCCCGGTTGCGATGACACCGAACAGACGTTAGACATGACGCAAGCGATCGGGATGGCTCCGGGGCTTTCGCGGCTGGTGATGTATGTAGGTTCGACGGATGCCGCGATTTTCAATGCGATGGCTACGGCTTCCCCGCTGAATGCGCAATTGAGTTCTTCGTGGACGTGGAGCCCGGCCGATCCAAGCACGGACAATCCGTATTTCGAGGAGTTCGCTGCGCAGGGACAGAATTTGTTTCAAGCGGCGGGCGACAACGGCAAGTGGACGGCGACACGAACTGGTTCGGAGATTTACCCAGCGGATGATGTGTATGTCACCACAGTAGGCGGAACGGACTTGACCACCAGCAGCGCGGGTGGTGCGTGGAGTTCGGAATCAACCTGGGTTGATGGCGGAGGCGGAATTTCGCCGAACAGGTTTGCGATTCCTTCGTGGCAGACAGCGGCGGCGAATTCTTGCGCGAGCTGTTCGAAGACCTATCGCAACGGACCGGACGTGTCGGCCAATGCGAATTTCACTTTTTATGTTTGCGCGGATCAGACAACCTGCACGGCTAATGAATACGGCGGGACTAGCTTTGCGGCCCCAATGTGGGCGGGATATTTAGCGCTGATCAATCAACAATCGGCGGCGAGCGGGAATGGTCCGCTGGGATTTATTAATCCAGCGCTGTATTCGATTGGCGGGGGATCGAGCTATGACAGCGATTTCCACGACATCACCAGCGGGAGCAATGGATATTCGGCGACTGCTGGTTATGATTTGGCGAGTGGCTGGGGGAGCCCGAACGGTACAGCGTTGATTAATGCGCTGGCACCGACATCGACGTCTCCTAGCTTCAGCATTTCCGCTTCGCCTAGTTCGGTTTCGGTGGTGCGGGGGAGCAACGGAACATCTACCATTACGGTCGCTACGTCGGGAGGATTTGATTCGAGCGTGGCGTTGTCGGCGAGTGGACAACCATCTGGCGTGACGGTTAGTTTTAATCCGGCGTCATTTGCTGCGCCGGGTTCGGGCAGTTCGACGATGACCATGGCGGTCGCGTCGACGACTGCAACGGGGACGTATTCCATCGTGGTGACCGCCATTGGGGGAGGTACCACGCACACGACGACGGTCACGCTGACGGTGAGCGCGGCTGTGTCTGGTAGCTTCACACTGTCGGCTTCGCCGAGCAGCTTGAGCATTACGCGGTCCTCTTCTGGAAAATCGACGATTACGGCGACGCCCGCGAATGGGTTCACCGGCAGCGTGACGTTGTCGGCTTCGGGGCTGGGGACTGGAGTTACAGCTACGTTCAGTCCGAATCCGGCTACCGGCATTAGCACGGTGACGTTTACGGCTAGCAGAACGGCGACTACGGGGACACGGACCGTGACGATCAATGGTGTTTCTGGATCGGAGACGCAGACTACGACGATTAGTCTGAGAGTGCGGCGTTAATCCTAGCGGGCGGCGTGGTGCATAGTTCGCGCGTAGCGTGATTGAACACGGCGCCGCCTGCTGAGTCTTGCGTCGATTAACAAAGAGGAGTTGTGCAGAAACGTCTGCACTTCTACGTCAAACCCGCCCTGTTGCTCGAATCGCATCATTTTAGGCTGTGATGAGTTGGTCCTAACAACGACCAACAGGCGAGGCACGCGGCTTAATACGTTTTCCCTTTCAGGGCTTTTTCGAGGGATTATCGGCGGGTTTTTCGGGTGCTTGCGGAGGACGGTCTGATTTCTGAGTCTCAACGGAAACGACGCTAAAATTGCCGGCGCTGTCACGAACTTGAGTGGTCTTGGTCTGTTGCGTACCTGCGGCAGCATACTGCACGACGTATTTCGTTTTTGCCCTACTTTGCAGACCATCACTCGGGGTGCCTAGGTTAGGTTCCTCGACCTGCTGCTCTGTTTTTTCTCCGGTTGAATCCTTTTTCGTGATAGTCGTGACCCGCCGGTTTAGTTGTAGAGTGCCGTTGCCGGACGAGCCAGGGAGTTGCGTAGAATATGTATCAACGGTACGGCTTTTTTCTCCTGCGGCGGTTTCTGTTTCTTGTCCCACAGTGCGGGATAGTTCCGAAAGTTTGCCGTTGAGGTCAGGGCGCGAAATGCGCTCTTCGGTGGTGCGATTCTTGCCATCTTCCTTAATGGTTTGTTCTTTCACTTCGCCTACTTGCCAGTTTCCGTTGCCATCCGGAACGAGCAGGGTTTTCTGCACTGCGACGGAGTGGTCGGCGTTACGCTTTTCGAGTTCGTGCGTCTGCTGAAGCGTACTAAAGCCGCCGTTGCCGTCGGCCTGGTAGAGTGTGGTTTTCGTCTCCTGCGTATCCGGGCTGGACTTGGTGGTCTCCGCGACCTCGCGCTGCACAACCTGGAAATATCCGTTCACATCAGAGTTTGAAGTCGTGCGCGTTACCTGCTTATCACCGCTCGTTGTCGTTCGGGCATCCTCTTCCGTTACCTGGGACAGTTGCCTTCGTCCATTGCCGTCCCACCTATAGGTGCGCACCACGGTTCGTGTCGTGGAATCATTTACGTGGATGGTCTCTGTCTCCGTATCGGAATCGGGTTGGTAATGGCCATCAGGCCCGAGCACTTCTACCCTTTGTTTATCGACACTTCGGTTGCCGGACTTAGTGTGACTTTCCATCGTCCGCGCCGGATTGGTGTTTTCGGCTTTGGATTCCGTCGTGGTCGTCCAAGATTCATCGCCCTTATTGGACTGAGAATCCTGCGCCCGCGCGACGACAAATGGACCGACGCATAGAACAATAACAAGCAGCGGCTTCACGAAAAGCCTGATGGCAGCGAGCGAGAAATGATCTTCAGATTTTAGAAATGCCATGTGGTTGCTCCTGCAATTAGCAGCTGACCTTTGCCTCGAATCCTTCAGAATCTCCAGCATAACCCATTACTGTTGCTCACTGTACCTAGCAAAAATGTGTGTCCAGATTCTGTAATCGATGCTATCCAACCCTCGTTACGCACTCCGAAATAATGCCTCAATTTCCGAGTGAGAAAGTTCTTGGGTTCCTTCAGATGTGGTTGTTTCCACAATAAACCGACGTTCGTACTTGGCTGAGTGTACAAACCCAGTTCCGAGAGCACCGCTCGTTGTGTAGGTCACAGTTACTTCACCGTATCCCAAGTTTCTGGTCCACGTTCCCACAGGCGAGTAATCCTGTCCGGCAATAACCGTGAATTCACTTCCGGTTAATAACGCTGCCCGTTTGTTACCGTCCGCAATCGCCGCTTCTCGCGTTGCATACCAGCGTTCCTTAATCGCAACGCGGTCCTCGCGGTCCTTTATTTCGTAGAACCAAGACATAAGTTTGTATCCTTTGGGTTGGGACGAATTGTACACCCAAAACGAAAAACGCCCCGCTATCCGATTAAGGACGGCGAGGCTGTAATGACCAACCAAGCCCCGAGGATAAGCGTCACTCACAGCTATTGGAGATAGGTAACCGTCGCATTGGCTTGCACGGCGCGCGGGATCATCAGCGCAAAGCTGTTATCGAAGACTAAATACTATGTGTCTGCTCCAGTAGACAAAACGACCTTAATGGATCGACCTTTGGTTTGCCGTTCACCTCGCGCACTGCGACGTTCTTGTCACAAATGACTTCGGCCAATATCAGGCCCTTCGAATCATCAATGTTCTGGGCGAACGTCGCCGTCGGAGGGCTCAAGTGCTATCTTACGGTCAGTTCAGGAGACGTTTCGTTCCGTCTTACTGACTCTCGAAAGAAAGGTTTTCCTAACTGCGGAGATAATTTTGCACCCACATTGGAAATACTACATTTTTACTACAATGCGCCTTTTTAGGGCTTTTGAATCTTTTACGTATTCCCTGGAAAACAATATAAAATCATGGGGTTATCTCTCTCCGGGCCTGTAGCTCAGCGGTTAGAGCAGCGGACTCATAATCCGTTGGTCCCAGGTTCAAATCCTGGCGGGCCCACCAATTCTCACTTTTGAAATTATTTTCTGGCCTCGATCATTGCTTGCATAACCATTTTCTCTTTCCACTACGTTGGGACTTCGAGCGAATTCCGGGCTCTTCGCGCATTAATGTGATATATAAGCGCCAATTACGGGAGGAACTCCCATGGCTAGTTTTTGTTCGAAGTGCGGGGCCGAGCTGTCTCCGGACACCAGATTTTGCCAAGGTTGTGGCGCGCCCACTGGTTTTACGGCGGTGCCAGCCGCGGCCGTTCACGCTGGGCAAGTTGCCCTTGCACCAGCGCCTGCCGTTACCGCGCCATCCAGCGGAACTGTAAAAGTCGTCCTGATTATTATCGGGGTGATCGTTGGCCTTGGCATGCTGACGGCGGTTGCCGTTATGTTCGGACTGTGGCGCATTTCGAGGTCGGTGCATGTCGACCGGGCCGGAGGTATGACCATAACCACTCCGGCAGGAAAATTCTCGAGCGGACGGACTTCCACTGCCCATCTAAGCGAATCGGAAGTGGGTGCGCCAATCTATCCGGGCGCCGTCGCTGAAGAAGGCGGTTTTAAGTTGGGCGGAGACAGCGGCACCATGGCTACCTACGTCTTCAAGACTTCCGATTCAGTTCAGCAGGTGCTGGCCTTTTACCGCGACAAGTTCGGACCCAAGACCAGCGTGATAGAAACTCCACAAGGTGGCATCGTGACCGCCGCCAAAAATGATAACGAAGGCGTTATGGTGACCGTCGGCCACGATGAACATGAAGACAAGACTTCCATCGCCATCACTCACACTACTTCGACGAAAGAAACTCGTTAGCCTCCTGAAAAGCGCAGAAGTTTGCTTCCTCCGCGTTCTACAAAACGGGTGGCCTACCCTTGCTGATTTTGCAAAGGGTGGGCTCCGGGAACCCAACGCAATTTGCTTTCTTACAGACGCCCGAAGGTATAACCCACCGCGATGGTGTACTGCGGCACCACGTTTCTTCCGAATTCCTGATCCATGTTGTGAACCCAGTGAAGATCAAACTGCGGCTTGACGAAAATGTTCGGTTTCACGTAGATCTTCACACCCACCGCGCCATGCAACTGAAAATGATTGGCGCTCGCGAAGAAGGAACTCTGGTTATTGCAGATCGTGGTGGTGGCGCAAGCTTGCTGGCTGAAATATAAGGACGTTTTCTCGCCGCCAACTCCGCCTTCTAGTACGGGAACGATGCGAGCTTTTGGCGAGAGTGGCTGATACACAGCGTTAAAATCGTAAAACGCGGGCCGGGCATTGATTCCAGCGGCAGGCAAATACGATTGTTGCGCGAAACGAAATGCGTACTCGCCATTGAAACCTAGATGCGCCCCGAACATGTAGTCCGCGCCGAAGACACCAAACAGCCCGCCCATGCTCTGCGCTGCTTCGCAGTTCCCCGTGAAATTATCGAAAATAAATTTCGAAGCACATCCGGAAGTTGTCCCGGCGCTATTGGTTGCCGTGCCCAATCCAAAGTACGCGCTGAGCTCCTGAGCGCGCGCATGATTGGCCATGATCAACATTCCGAACGATAGCAACACACTGGTACGAAATATCAACTTGGACAAGGCTGTTCTCCTTATTGAAGCTCTTAAAATGAGTTGCGTGCCCGATTTGGAATCGAATCGCTGAACGGAAGATTTAGATCGTCGCTGTCTCCCTCGTACTTTGGCCCGCACAAGATAGATGGCGCGCCCCCGCTTGAGGGTTGTTCAAAAATCAAAAATTAAAATATTTTTGGTGCGTAAAGAATAGCGCCCATAAAATGTGAGCGAGTGGGCGCGTGAATTAGCGGCTGTTGAGAAAAAAGCTGAAGAATTTACCAACTCTTTGGAACCTTTTTATTATTTTGCAGGAATAACACGAAGAGGGAATTGCGCCTGCTTGGTGCCGTCACAGCGCAGGCCAGTCGCACGGTCAGAATAGAAGTGGTATTTATTTTTTAGCGACGTTCTTTTCAGCTGGGTTCAGCCTTCGTTTAGGGCGGAGTGTTCCGAAATGTTTTGCTCCGAAAGCGATCCAATCTGCTTTGCTACCAGGAATAACCAATCTCGTTTTTCAGCGATTCCATCCGCTAGCGCCACTTCCGGCGTGGATGTTTGCGCCAATGCTCGACTCCATGCCTGCACAGTATGACTTGCCGACGGCATATCCAGAGCCCGGCCCACCCATCCGCAAGTGCACATCGTAGTCGATTCATTGTCCGTGGGCTCATCCTGTTGATTGGTCAAGTTTTCATTGAAGCTCAAGAATGCCGAAGACAATAAGCGCAGACACCAGGGACACTCGAAGAGAATTACGTGAGCAAATCGCTTTTCCTCGCCGTGCACGGCTATCCTCCTGCTTCACGCCGACTGGGGGGACAACCAATGCGAAAGCGAACGCACAAAGGATAATTTACCGAAATGTGGTGCACCATACAGAAGATACCTCACCCATATAAACGAACCCAATTCTTGCATCTGCGAAGGCTGGAACAGTGAGAGTAACTGCGACTTATTTTTACCGTTTAGAGCAACGGCTCCGCACTGCCGGTCAAAATAAAATAGGCATCAGGACTACGGAGACACGCGGTCTTTGGACTACTTGGCGCGGGAGTGTTTTAATGAGACGCGAAACGACGGAATTTGGCCGCCGCCGCTGGTTACATTAGCCAAACCTGTGGCGCTAAGACGCGTCAGATAGCCGGCCAGTTTTCCTCGGAATAAATAAGGCGCGAAGTCTACCAGCATGTCGCGAAATTCCACTTCGCCGCTTGCCGTTATGTACGGAAACACTTCGCGGCGGATCGGAATGCGTTCCTGGACGATCCAGGAAGCTCCATTATTTTCCGGACCCGGACTCGAAATCGCCGATTGGATGGCGTTTTCCCAGGCGCTGTCATTGGTTTCCCAACCGAGAGTGACTCCCGTGCCGCCATATTCGTCGCTCGGTTTCAGGACCAGGTTCTCGCGCTCCTTGCGGATATATGCGAGCAAATCGATGGATTCGCCGTGGTGCATGGTGCGCACATCCGCAACTACGCGCGTCCACGGAACATGATTCGCGATGACTTTGCGTTCCGCTTGCGAAAAAAGCGCTTCGTTTCGTTCGTCCGTTAAAACTGCAAAAAAAGTTTTAACGTGAGGAATCTTGCACCGAAGAGAATTCGCCACGCACACCGCATTCGCGGTGTAAGCGTTTACTAAAGCCGCGCATTCGGCGGGCTTCGCGACGATGTCGTTGATCAACACGCGGCGATACACCAGGTCGATTTTTTTGCCATGAGCGCTCAATTTTTGTCCGTCGAACGTCAAATCACGCGGGTCCGCCACCAGCGTGGGCACACCCATTTTCTCAAAGCGCGCCTTCAGAATTTCAAATTCGCTCCACGTAGGAACGCCCTTCCAATCCACAATAGCGATTTGCGGCCGCTTGCTCGTGCCTCCCCAATCGACATAACTCAGCACCAGCGCGTCGAGCAGCTTGGCGCTCAGCGGGTAGCTATGTACTGAGTATCGTTTTGAAAATTGCGCCATCACCGGAAGTTCTCTGAAAATCTCGCCCAGCGTTTCCGAATAGCCTGCGCCTGCCGGCGATTCGCCATTGTATTCGGCGAATTTCAGGGATTCGGGTAGCAAAAATGCGTCCAGCCGTGAAGCGGTGCTTACTCTTCCGTTTCCGCCGGGCAAACGCGCCAGCCGCGCTTCTTCGGGACGCAAATGAAATTGCGTGAACAGTTTTTCATCCGCCAGCACCGCGAGAGCTACACGCTCTCCCAGTTCCGCAATAGTCTCGGCCACCGGGCGCACGCGATCTTCATCTTGCGGAGAAAGAAAGAAGGGTCGAAGAAAAGGGCAGTGCACCCGATCGCCAAAGGTCAGTTTGGCGGCCCGCAACTCCATCAAGAAATTGTCCGCGAAGGCGCGATCATTCTGGAGCGCTGGACGCAGCAAAGCGTCCCAGTATTCGGCAGCATTGCCCGTAAATTTTGGCGAAGCGGTGCTCATTTTATTTTCGGCTTGATGGGGCTGGCGGGCGCAGCTGTGGATGCAGGTGCTGCAGCAGGTGCAGCAGCAGGTTCTGGGGCAGCCGAACCTCGCGGTGGTTTCGGAGCCGATGACTTTTCCGCCGTTTGTGCTGGCCTGGTCTGCGACTGCGCCGCAGCAGCCTGCGTTTTTAATTTTGGCGCGCCAGTGAAACCCGCAACCCCGCCTTCCTGACTTCCCGCCTTAATGTCAACCATCTCTTCCCAACGTGGCCACGAATTAGAAACATCTCCGCCCAGCGCCCGATCAATCACCAGCCGCGCCATCTTATCCACCACCTGCTCGAAATAAAATTCGGTAATGCGGTCGCGCTCAAAATCCGGCGCAGGATTCAGAAAATCGATGGCGTACGGCACGCCATCCTGGATCGCAAACTCGATGGTGTTCATTTCGTAGCCCAGCGCCAGATTAATCGTTTGCGCATCTTTAACCACCCGCTCCCCAATCTCCGCGGAAAGATATTTGTGCTCCACAATGTACCTGCGTTCCTTCGGATCGTAATGCACCGGCAAAATGTCCATTTTGCCAAACGTGAAGCAGCGCACATATTGCGTGAAATCAATGAATTCCTGCAGCGTCATGCAATACGGCGAGGTCTGATCGTAGGCCGCCCACAATTCTTCCTTGGTGTGCACCTTATATACGTGTTTCCAGCCGCCGCCCGAATAGGGTTTCAGAATCGCCGGCCGCCCAACATAATCCAGCAAAGCGTCCCAATCGATAGGATATTCCAGGTTGTGCAACGATTCCGCATTAATATCCACATCTTTCGGATAGCCTTTTTGCGGCAATAACACCGTCTTCGGAATAGCTATGCCGAGTTTTGCCGCCACCGAATAATTAAAGTATTTATCATCCGCCGTCCACCAGAAGGGATTATTGATGACGTAGCTGCCCTGCAGCACCGCGTGTTTCAGGTAGCCGCGATAATATTCCACTTCATGCGAGATGCGGTCCACGATTACCCGGTATTTCGCGGGTTCGTCCATGCGCGTGCCGCCAAGTTTCACGAATTCAGCGGTAACGCCGTCTTTCGCCCCTAAAGTTTTTACCCGTTCGATGAACGCCGGAGGGAAGCTGAATTCCCGTCCGCATAATAGCCCCACCTTCTTCATCGTTCTTGCTCCTCAGCAAAATCTCCACGTGATTTTAACAATTCGCAATGGGCTGGTGGTTGAGCTCAGAATAAAATCTGGAAACGAAGCCTACGCTCCAGCAAAATTAATTTACCGCGCGGGCCGATGACGTTGACTGCGTCACTCCACCGCGAGTTTCATTCACCAGGTGCTGCACCACCGCTTTCAGGTCGCCGGTTTCCTGATACACGCGCAACTGCCGCTCCGCGCTGGTTCCTTCGTTCATAATCGTATGTACGTACTCCACGGCGCTGCGGCTGCCCAGTTCATCAACCACGTCATCCACAAATTCCAGCAGCTCCGGAATCAACTCGCGCATCGGCACTTCCGTTTCCTTGCCAAAATCTATCAGCTTCCCTTCGATTCCGTAGCGCGCCGCACGCCATTTATTTTCTTCGATCAGCGCGCGCCGGTACAACCGAAAGCTCATATTCCCTTTGTACAGCCGGTGAAGTTTTACGATGATAGCCTGCGTTAGCGCCGCGATCGCCACCGCCTCTTCCACTTTTGTGGTTACGTCGCACATACGAAATTCCAGCGTCCCGAACGTAGGATGCGGCCGCACATCCCACCAGATTTTCTTGCCGTTATCGATGCAATTCAGCTTCACCAGCAGGTTCACGAAATTTTCGTACGCGCTCCACGATTCGAATTGTTCCGGCACGCCTGTTCGCGGAAACCTGCGAAACACCGTGGTGCGAAAAGATTTCAGCCCGGTGTTGCGCCCCATCCAGAACGGCGAACTGGTCGACAGCGCCAATAGATGCGGCAGGAAGTAACGCACCATATTCATCATGTCGATGGTGGTTTGTTTGTCTGGCATGGCCACGTGCACGTGCATGCCAAAAATCAGCAGGGAGCGCGCCAGTTGTTGCAGCTCTTCAATAATATTTTGATAGCGCTCGCCGGGAGAAATTACCTGATCGATCCAGCTGGAAAACGGATGCGTGCCTGCAGCCGCCACCTGCAATCCCGCGCGTTCTGCCGCGGCCACTAACTCCCCCCTGGTGCGATGCATCTCGATTCGCAGCTCATGCACGCTATCGCAAATATTCGTGCCCGTCTCCACGATCGACTGGTGCATTTCATGCTTCACCTGCTCGATGATGCTCGGCGAAGCCTCCGAAACCAGCTGCATCACATGCGAACGCAGCTCGCACGTAGCCGGATCGATGATTTGAAATTCTTCTTCTACGCCGATCGTGAAACGGTGAGCCATGCTGTGGCCCTCTGTTTAGCCTGTCAATTCGCGCGACTTAAGGTGCGTATCATACGCTTCCCGTCCATTAAATTATATGGAACGTTGAGGACCCAAATCTCAATGCCGGGCCGTACCGATTTCGAGGCTTGGGCTGCCGCAACAGGGAAATGCCAGAAAAGAATGAAAGCCGAAGTGGCAAAAAGCGATGAATTGCTGACTTGCGTGTGGAGGGGTCTTGCGAAGAGAAAGCGGGGACAGAATGTCGTGCTGTCCCCCGATGCATGCATTTATTCCGGCCAACGACGACTAACTAAGCTGCGCCCATCGACCGGCGCTGCTGGAAACATTCCCGGCAAAATACCGGACGCCCCTGTGTCGGCCGGAAAGGCACAGTGGTTTCTTTCCCGCATTGCGAACAATTGGTTTTTGTTTCCGAGCGCATTTGCAACCCGCCCGCAGCGCCTGGTCCGGCACCTTCGGCGCGTCTTGCTTTGCACCCTTTACATCGCTTCGGTTCGTTCTTGAAGCCCTTGTCGGCGAAAAACATTTGCTCGCCGGCGGTAAATACAAACTCGGCGCTGCACTCCGAACACTTCAGGACCCGATCGTGATATTCCATGAGGCGCTCCCCTTAGCCCCGAAAGAGGCGAGGGGATGGGTCAACTTGCACCGCATGGCCTGACTTCGTGGAATATCCCACAGCGTGGGTATGCGATCTCCGGGGACGCCGGGCGCGGTTCCCAAGGGCCTGCGAACGTGAAGCCAACAACCCAAACGTACTTGCCTGACTGGGGCCTGATTCTCGGAAGTGCCGCGCCGAGCCCACGCCGCAAAGCGGAAATTAATCCGCTTCCCGGCGCTGCTTCTTACGCAGTCGCTTCCGCGAAAGCGCTTCTTTTGTCCGGCGCTTCTCGCCGGGTTTCATGTAGAAGCTGTGCTTCTTTATTTCCTTGATGATGTCTTCCTGCTGCACTTTGCGCTTAAAACGGCGCAGTGCGTTTTCCAGAGACTCACTCTCCTGGATGATTACTTCTGCCAATTTTCAGTCACCCCCAATCCGGTTAGGATTGGTTTCTAGCGGAGCCTTATATGGCACCGTCCTGTATAGATTGTCTCACGAGGCCGTTGGCATCTTCTAATCAATTGCGGGCACTAAAGTCAAGGAATCTTTATGAAGGCAGGCTTCCCGGCGCCCGGACCGGTGATTCAGTAGCAAACAGTAACGGCATTATTTAGCAGTAAATATGCGTGGAACGACGCCGCACAGCCTGAATGCCATGCTGTCGCAAGCTTGCACGAGCCCTTGCCGTTGCTGTTAGAATCTACCCCGCTCGTACAGAGTCACCGGGGGTCTGTCCATGTCCGATATGCGCGACGCCATCGGCGTCCTTCTTGCCGGAGGCCAGGGTGAACGTTTGTGGCCGCTGACTCGCGACCGCGCCAAGCCCGCGGTGCCTTTTGGCGGGCTCTACCGCATCATCGACATCACTCTCTCCAATTGCATCAACTCCAATTTGCGTCGCGTTTTTGTACTCACCCAATACAAAGCGCTCAGCCTCAACCGTCACATTCGCGCTGGCTGGTCCCCGCTTGCCGGGCTCGGCGAATACATTGAAGTGCTTCCTCCGCAAATGCGTGTGTCCCAGCAGTGGTATCAAGGCACCGCCGACGCCGTGTACCAGAATATTTATTCCATCGGCAGCGAACGCTCCAAATTCGTTTTCATTTTATCCGGCGACCACATTTACAAAATGGATTACAGCCGCATGCTCAAGCAGCATTGCGATTCCGGCGCGGACGTAACCGTGGCCACCATTCAGATTCCCGTCGAGCAGGCCGCTCTGCAATTTGGCGTCATCGAAACCGATAAAGACTGGCGCATAGTGGGATTCGAAGAAAAGCCCGCGCACCCGAAACAATCGCCTCATCAGGCCGGACATTGCAGCGCCTCCATGGGCATTTACGTTTTTAATACTCACTTGATGATTCCCATTTTGCTGGCCGACTCCGAAGATCCCAAATCTCATCACGATTTCGGCAAGGATATTCTTCCCCGCATCATCTCCAAGCATCGCGTGTTCGCCTATAACTTCGTCGATGAAAACCGCAAAGACGCGTTGTACTGGCGCGACGTTGGAACGCTCGACGCCTACTACGAAGCCAACATGGATTTAGTCAGCGTCTCGCCAGTATTCAACCTGTATGACACTTCCTGGCCGTTACGCACCTGGATTCACCAGTATCCCCCGGCCAAATTTGTCTTCGCCGATCCCGAGCGCATGGGCGTCGCTCTGGATTCCATCGTCGCCGGAGGCTCCATCATTTCCGGAGGCCGCGTCATGAAATCCATCCTCGGCGCAGATGTCCGCGTGAACAGCTATTCAGAAGTCTCCGAGTCCATCATCTACAATCACGTCAACGTCGGCCGCCATTCGCGCATTCGCCGCGCTATCATCGACCGCCACGTCAGCCTTCCCGAGCGCACCGAAATCGGCTACGACATGGAAGCCGACAAACGCCGCTTCCACGTCACCGACTCCGGCATCGTCGTCGTCGTCCGCCAGGAATCCCTGATCGAAGAGCCCGAATCCGCCTAATTGTATACGGTGGAAAAGGACTCGTCTGATTATCACGTTTATCATCCAAGTGAAATGCCACTCGATTCGACGCGTGAGCGCGTGTTCAATTGTCGGTAGATCGTTGTCATCATCAGGACTGACAGGGGAACTGTGATGAATAAG
>Ga0210394_10000397_pt1 | contig 95220 bp, 97 predicted proteins | sample IncBWC12MmetaG_FD_160121 | JGI IMG/M metagenome (GOLD analysis project Ga0210394, IMG submission 160121) | Forest soil microbial communities from Barre Woods Harvard Forest LTER site, Petersham, Massachusetts, United States - Inc-BW-C-12-M | ecosystem: Environmental > Terrestrial > Soil >...
CTGCAAGGCATTGACGGTACGGTTGACCGCCCACACCGAGGCGAACGGGCCGTAATATTGGCCGGGCCGCGAGCGCGCGCCGCGATGCTTCAGGATTTGCGGCGCCCAGTGGTCCGAAGTGATCAGGATATAGGGGAACGATTTGTCGTCGCGCAACGTGACATTGAAGCGCGGCCGGAGCCGCTTGATCAGGTTGGCTTCGAGCAGCAGCGCCTCGGTCTCGGTGCGGGTGACGACGAATTCCAGCGTGCGGGTCTGGGCGATCATGCGCTCGATGCGGGTATCGAGGCCGGTCGGCCGGGCGTAAGCCGCAATGCGCTTCTTGATGTTCTTGGCCTTGCCGACATAAAGCACGTCGCCGCGGCCATCGATCATGCGATAGACGCCGGGCCGCGGCGGCGCCTCTTTGATGGCGTGGATGACGGCGTCGCGGCCGGCGGCAAGCGAACCCGCGCCCGCCGCGTCAAGCTGGAGTGTCGCGGCCTCGTCGGCTTCCGGCAGCGTCGGCTCGTCGTCCTCTTCGACGAGATCCGGCTCCGGCGCGACGTCTTTCTTCGGATCGCTCATGCGTGCAGGCACTTACGCTGTTCGGTCTCAGCCAAGTCAGGCCGTGAATATAGACTTTCTTAACGATGACATCTTGGAACTACTTAGCGGTTCATCACCGCTTAACTGAAACATCGCGATAAATTCTATAGGCCGGGTAGACGGTCTTGTTGCCTTATCTTGGCGCCCTACTTCGAGCCTCAATATAGGCATCCGGGGCCCACGGCGCGTTGGCGTTGCGCTGTGGCTCGTACGATGCGGTTGTTGCGGAGGTCACCGATGAAAACAATGTTTGGCGCAGCTCTCCTCGTCGCAACGGCGGCCATGGCCGGCTCGGCGCGCGCCGCCGACCTTCCGGTGGCAAACTACTACACCGCCCCGGCGCCGCTCTCGGGCTTCAGCTGGATAGGTCCCTATCTCGGCGCCAATGTCGGCTACGAATGGGGCCACGTGAGCAACAATCCGACCAACCCGTCCGGCATCGCCGGCGGCATTGAGGCCGGCTACAATTGGCAATTCGGCCAGTTCGTCACCGGCGTCGAAGCCGACATCCAGGCTTCGGCGGCGAGCGACACGTTCGCGCCGTGGCAGTTTACCAATCCGTGGTTCGGCACCTTGCGCGGCCGCGCCGGCGTCGCCATCGGCAATGTGCTGGTGTTCGGCAGCGCCGGCCTAGCCTATGGCAGCCTGACCGTGGACAGCCCAGGCAACCTGTCGCAGACCAGGAGCTCACTCGGCTGGGCGGCCGGACTGGGCGGCGAAGTCGGTCTGGCGCCGCACTGGTCGGCCAAGGCCGAATGGCTCTATCTCGATTTGTCGGATCGGTCCTTCTCGGTCACCGGCAACACCAACGGGCTGACCGCCAACCTGCTGCGCTTGGGCGTCAATTATCACTTCTGAGCATGATCCGGAAAAGTGAAGCCCGCGGTCGAGATCCATTTCCCGGCGGTAGCGGGTTCCATCGGCCAAGTAGGTTCCGCACGGTTCCAAAGTTCCCGTTACGCGATTTTCGCCACCGTTAAAACTTCTTTTACCATTGTGGTGCCGGCGTTAAGACATTGTTCGTTTTAATCGTGGCTCTACTGTATCAAATCTTGCCATATTGTCGTCCCGATAGACAAATCCACTGTGTCTTCCCTGCACTAGACGCAAAAATGCGCGCGAATACTATGCGGCCACCTACGCTCAATGGAGGTCCATAATGAAGCGCGTGTTTTTCGCCCTGGTCAGCCTGGCGGCACTGACGGGCACGGCGGCGGCGGCCGATCTTCCGCCGCGTCCGGCGCCGGCGCCCTATTACAAGGCTCCGGTTGCCATTCCGGTCTACAACTGGACCGGCTTCTACATCGGCATCAACGGCGGCGGCGGCTTCGGCCGCTCGCAGTGGGATACGATCGGCGGTTTCAACACCTCCGGCGGCCTGGTCGGCGGCACCGTCGGCTACAATTATCAGTTCGGCCAAGCGGTGGTGGGCGTCGAAGGCGACATCGACTGGGCCGACATCAACGGCACCACCAACACCGCCTGTCCGCTCGGCTGCAAGACCAGCGACCACTGGCTCTCGACCGTGCGCGGCCGGCTCGGCTATGCCGCCGACCGCTTCATGCCCTTCGTCACCGGCGGCGCCGCGTTCGGCGACATCCGCGCCTCGACCCCGGGCTTCGCCGGCGCCAACCAAACCAATGCCGGCTGGACCGTGGGTGCGGGCCTCGAATTCGCCATCGCCGGCAACTGGACCGCCAAGGCCGAATATCTCTACGTCGACCTCGGCAAGTTCAATTGCGGCATCTCCTGCGGTGCCGCCGTGACCGACAACGTGTCGTTCACCGCCAACATCGTGCGCGCCGGCGTCAACTACCGGTTCTGATTGCTGCGGCGACTGCCTAAACGACAAACCCCGGGGCCAAAACCCCGGGGTTTTTATTTATTGCCGACCGGTTCCGAACTTTATGGGCCCGTCGTGACCCATGACGGCGGGTCGGGCGGCAGACTCAGGTTTTCCCGAAAGGTCTTTATGCGCAATTCCTGCACGGCCGACGCCTCCATTTGCGCCTCGATGCCATTGGCACGGTCGTATCTGCCGTCCAGAACGCCATAGAACAAGACGATCGCGAACAGGAAAATGCTGAATATCGTAAGCGATCTGTGAGCGGCTTTCGCGCCGAACATATAGAGATTGAGACCGCCGATAAAAGCCAAAACTGCGGGCACCAAATTTCCGATCGCAGACGAGCCGCTTATCCCCGTCAGATATCCCGCTATGTAGGCGATCAGGACGATAGGGATCGCTACCAAAACGTCGGTATATTTGAATTGCTTGCCCTTATTTCGGCGACTGTCGATGGCGGCAAAGACCAAGCCTGCCAAAGCGCCAATCAGAAACGGCTTGACGAGAAGTAAGAAAAATTGCTCCTCGGAAGCAAACATCGCGTCGCTCAGCGCGGGAATGGGCCAATCAGTGGATTGTCGGATTTTCCGACCGATGCACATTTCTTCTGCGCGACGCAGGCCGCGAACGCCTTCTTTTCGTCGTCGGTCAATTGTTTCGTAAACCCGTCCTCACAAAGTTGCTTGGTGCACGGATCGGTGTTGGTCGAGGGTGCAGGTGTATTTTGCCCCCTGGCCGTTGAGCCCGTGAGCACTACGGCAATGGCAATGAGGGCGGCGCGGAGCGGGGCCATTTTTCGCGACATGGTGCATTCTGTGTCAAAATAAAAGTCCGTGCAATCTAAGGTTATCGTTGCGGCCTCCGAGATCGGCAGGCCGGGCTGTGGATGGCCGAAGGCGGACGCGGCAGTCCGCGATCGGCGCGGCCGGCTCGGCCATGCCGCCGACCGCTTCACGCCGTTCATCATCGGGGAAAACGACAAACCCCGGGGCCAAGGCCCCGGGGTTTTATTTTTGCTGTCCGCGAACAAACGAGCCCGCAAAGGCGCGGCGCTAAGCCACCATCCAGCGCAGCACCGGCGCTTGCTGGACCGAAGCGAGTTTGGCGACCCAGCCGTCGAGGCCGAAGACGTGGCCGGCGCGCTTGACGATCAGATAGACGAGCACGCCCGCATAGACGATGTGATAGTCGACCAGATAGTTGTTGACGTTCTCGATGTAGGGAAAGTCCATGTGCGCGGTCCAATAGAGCAGCATCAGCATGATCGCGAACGGCGCACTGACGCGCACCAGCAGGCCCGAGATCAGCGACAGGCCGATCAGCAGATGCCCATACTCGACCAGGAAGGTCAGAGTGGGGACGATCGCCGGATTGGTGAACGGCGCGTAGACGTCATGGAACGTTTTGACGTGGCTCAAAAAACCCAGCACGAACTTGTCGTCGCCGAAATGATGGATGCCCGCCCAAAGAAAGGTCCAGCCCATCGTCAGGCGGAAGAACACGATGAACCCCTGATCCATCGTCAGGTCTGATTTCTGCTCCGACATTTGTTCACTCCCTCGAAAGTGTGGCGTCCGAGATTTGATGCACGCGTAGACATATCGCCGCCCGTGGCGGGCGGCCTTGCGCTAGATCAATAAGCTTTCTCATTCGCGTATATTTGCCGGCGCGCGGCGAATATCGCGTCGTCGCGAACGATCTCGGCGGCGGCAACGCCGAACAGAAGCTTTGACGTCAGGCTGACTGCGTAGGGCACGATATGAACGAAAGCCGGGCTGATGAGCGGCAGCACCACAAAGAAGTTGACGGCCCAGACGCCGGCCAGCGCCGCCAGCATGAACGGATAGGGATTAGCGGGGCGATTGGCCGACAGCGCCTGCCAGGCGAAGGCGAGGACGATGCCGAGCGACACCGCGAGCGCCATATGCACGCCAATGCCGAGCGCCACGGGCGAAGCGGGCAACAGCGCCGTCACGCCGGCTGCGGTGGTCACGCCCCGCGCCAGCACGGCGGGATCGGCGCCGGTCACGCCGGCATAAAGGCTGACCCAGGCGATCTCGGCGAGCCCGCCGGCGGCGCCGGCGAATACGCCGGTGCGCATGATGGCAAGTCGTCGCGTATCGGTCATGACAGTCCCCCCGGTTGCTTTGCACGCTCGCCACGGCATCACACGCGCGCGGCAGCGGCATTGATCTTCATCAAAGACCGGGGCGGCGGCGCGCTCAGGCCCAGCAGGCCTCGCGGATACGTTCCACCAGCGCATTGCCCAACAGCGGCTTTTCGACAATCGGAATGGCGGCCTTCTGGGCACGAGCGCTCAGCGCGGCATTGGCATGGCTGATAATGAGGATGACCGGCGTCATAATCCGTCGCGCGCGCAACACCTCGACCAGTTCCATGCCGGTCATTCCCGGCATTCTCTGGTCGACGACAAAACAATCGAAGCCTTCGAAGTCGCCCACATGAAAGAGCTCGGCGCCGCTGTGATAGGTGCGCACGGCAAATCCCTCGAGCTCGAGCGCGAATTTCAGCGAGCCGCACACGGCAGGATCGTCGTCGACGACCGCAATCACGGGCCGTTTTGCCGTCGCTTGGGGACCCTCCGTCATCGCCGGATCCAGATCATTTGTGCTCGCCTGATCGTCCATTTGGACGATCAATGGCGGAATCCCGCTTTAGCCGCATTGATTTGCGTCAATTCGGCCCGGCACGACTTGTCCCTGAAGAACCGCCGCTCCCGGCGCCGTCATTCGCGGCCCAGCATGCCGACGATGAGCGCCATACGCACCAGGTCGGACAGGCTTCCGGCCTGCATTTTGTCCATCAGATTGGCGCGGTAAATCTCCACGGTGCGCGGGCTGATGCCCAGATCAAAGGCGATCTGCTTGTTGGCGCGGCCGGCGACCAGGCCGCCGAGCACGTCGCGCTCGCGCGGCGACAGCACCGCCAATCGGCCTTCGATCTCCGCGCGTTCGCTCTGGCGCTTGGCCGCGCCGGCCTGTTGGCGCAACGCCGCCCGGACGCTTTGCAACAAGATCTCGTCGTCGAAAGGTTTTTCCAGGAAATCGAGGGCGCCGAATCGCATGGCTTCGACCGCGAGCGGAACATCGCCATGGCCGGTGATGACGATCACCGGCACTTCGATGCCGAGCTCCTTGACGCGCCGCAGCAGGTCGATACCGCTCAAGCCCGGCATCCGCACGTCGGTAATGATGCAGGTCAAGCCCTTGAGCGGCAGCGCGTCGAGAAACGCCGCGGCGGACGCGTAACTCTTCGCCTCGATGTCGGCCGTGCGCAGCAGGAAGGCGAGCGATTCGCGAAGCGCTTCATCGTCGTCGATGACATGGACGATTGCGGGCTCAGACGGCATCGCCGGCTTCCTTCTTGGTCACGATGGGCAGCGTGAAAGAAAATACCGTGCCGCCTCCGGGATTGGGCCGCGGCGCGATCGAGCCGCCGTGCGCCTCGACGATGGTGCGCGAGATCGACAGCCCGACGCCCATGCCGTGGCTCTTGGTCGTGACGAACGGCTGAAACAATTGCGCGCCGATCTCGGGCGAAATTCCCGAGCCGGTATCGGCGACGCTGATCTCGACCATAGTGTCGGTCACCGGCGACGTCGCGATGACCAGCTCGCGCCGTTCGGTGTCTTCCATGGCATCGATCGCGTTACGCATCAGATTGAGCAGGACCTGCTGAACTTGCACCTTGTCGGCGAGCACGAAATCGCTGCGCGAGTCGAAATCGAAGCGCACGCGCACGCCCTTGTCCTTGGCGCCGACCAGCGCCAGGGCGCTGGCTTCCTCGATCAGCTTCTTGACGTCCTCGACCCGGCGCTCGGTCTCGCCGCGGGCGACGAAGTCGCGCAGGCGGCGGATGATCTGGCCGGCGCGCAACGCCTGGTCGCCGGCTTTGTCCATGGCGTCGCGAAGCGTCGCCGCGCGCGCGTCTTCGCTATTTTCCAAAAGCCGCCGCGAGCCCTTCATGTAATTGGCGATGGCCGAGAGCGGCTGGTTCAGCTCGTGCGCCAGCGCCGAAGCCATCTCGCCCATCGCGGTCAGCCGCGACATATGGACCAGCTCGGCCTGCAATTCCTGGAGTCTCGCCTCGGTCTGCTGCCGTTCGGTCAGGTCGCGGATGAAGCCGGTGAAGAAGCGCTGATCGCGCACATGCATTTCGCCGACGGCAAGCTCCATGGGAAAGGTCGAGCCGTCCTTGCGCTGGCCGACGACGACACGGCCGATGCCGATGATGCGCCGCTCGTTGGTGCGCAAATAGCGGTCGAGGTAGCCGTCATGATCGCGCTGATAAGGCTGCGGCATCAGCATCTTGACGTTCTCGCCGATGACCTCCGCGGCCCGATAGTCGAACAGCCGCTCCGCCGTCGCGCTGAAGGATCGTATCCTGCCGCGTTCGTCGATGACGACCATACCCTCCGGGATGCTGTCGAGAATCGATTGCAGATGCGCGGCGCGCGCTTCGGCGGTGTCCGCATGCGTCGCAGCCGAAAGTCGCGACCGCCGCAGCATCTCGCCACGCCATGAAACGCCGATGCCGACCACGACAAAGCTTAGAGCATCGACGACGTCCGAGGCCGTCAGCGCGCGAAAATCGACGACGAAGAAAAGCCCGAACAGGAGGCCGAGCAGCGTCGCCAGAAGGCCGGGCCCCCAGCCGCTGAACGCCGAGGCGATCAGTATCGCCGGCAGGAAAAAGAGATAAGAGGCCTCCCCGCGCAGCAGCAAAAACGATTCCAGCAGGAATTTGAGCGCCAACGCCAGGGCGAAGGCCGCAAGCGCAATGCCGTAGCGCTGCGCGGCGGCCTGCAAAGCCGGGCTCTTCAAGCCGCTCCAGGAGGCGGACGTTTGCAGCTTCGGGACCGTTTCGGACATTGCCAGGACATTACCGTTAAGGCCGCCGCCTAAGGAAAAATACGTATATGTATTTTATCTGAATTTCTCGCCCGGCGCGCCGCGGCTAGCAATACCTCACGAGGATTTTGGAGGTAAGGCGCCATGCTCACCCAAGCCGCAATTCGCAGCGACGCATTTCGGGTTGTCCCCGACAGCCGTCCCGTCCCGCCGGTCCGGCGCTCCACAGGCCGCGGCGGCGACGCCAATTCGCTCGACGAGAGCCTGCAGCTCATGGGCGCGACAATGTCGTATCCGCGCAATACCGAGATTTTCGGCGAGAACGAACCGGCCGACTACGTCTACAAAGTGGTCTCCGGCAGCGTGCGGACCTACAACATCCTCAGCGACGGCCGCCGCCAGATCGGCGGCTTCTACATGCCGGGCGATATATTCGGCATCGAGTTCGACGGCGACCACACGTCGGCTGCCGAAGCAATCACCGACGTCAAGGTGCTGGTCGTCAAGCGCAGCGCACTCGACGCGCTGGCCGGCCGCGACGCGTCGGTCGCCCGCGAGCTCTTCGCGCTGACGGCGCGGGAACTGCGGCGGGTGCAAGACCGAATCCTGCTGCTTATCAAGAGCGCGCAAGAGCGCGTCGCCGGATTTCTTCTCGAAATGGCGCAACGCGCCAGTTCCGGCAATGCCATCGATCTGCCGATGTCGCGGCAGGACATCGCCGACTATCTCGGCCTGACCATTGAGACGGTGTCGCGGACGCTGACGTCGCTGGAAACCGCGGCAACGATCGACGTGCCGACGTCGCGGCGCATCGTGCTGCGCAATCGCTCGGCGCTGAGCCGCATGAACGGCTGAGCTTCGGCCCTCTGCCCCCGGACGAATTCGAACCCGAAAGGACGACGACCATGCAAGTCAAAGATGTCATGACGCGCAACGTGATTTCCGTCCAGAGCGACGACCAGGTTCTCAAAGCCGCGCGGCTGATGTTGCAGAACAGGATCAGCGGTCTGCCGGTTCTCGACAAGGACGGCGAACTGGTCGGCGTAGTGACCGAGGGCGACTTCCTGCGCCGCAGCGAGATCGGCACCCAGCGCCGCCGCTCGAAATGGCTCGAGTTCATCGTCGGTCCCGGCAAGCTGGCAGAGGACTACGTGCACGCATCGGGCCGCAAGGTCGAAGAGATCATGACGCCGGATCCGTGCGTCGTCGGCGAGGACGATACGCTGGAGAAGGTCGTCGACCTGATGGAACGCCGCCGCGTCAAGCGGCTTCCGGTGGTGCGCGCAGGCCGCATGGTCGGCATCGTCAGCCGCGCCAATCTGATGCACGCTTTGGCAAGCCTCGCCCGCGATGTCGCGGCGCCGGCCGGGCCGGACTGGTCCATCCGCAATCAAATCCTGACCGCGCTCGGCAACCAGCATTGGGCACCCAATATCAACGTCGTGGTCAAAAACGGCGTTGCCGAAATTTGGGGCTGCATCACCGACGACCGCGAGCGCAAGGGCATCATCGTCGCGGCCGAGAACGTCGCCGGCGTCAAACAGGTGCACGATCACATGGTCTGGGTCGAGCCGATGTCGGCCATGGCGTTTCCCTCGCCCGAGGACGACGTCAAGGAGCGCGCCGCGGCGCACTGACCATCGTCGGCATCAAGAGCACGCCTTCGGCAAGCTTAAACGAGATGGCAATGCGCGGAGCAATCACCCTGGCTATGAGCGTGGCTGCGGCCATCAACGTCGCGGCGCTGCTTGCCTTGCCGTCTTCGCCGGCGATCGGCGCAGAGGCTCTCTCGCCGGCCGCGCAAAGAGGCTTGGTTCTCGTGCAAGCCAACTGCGCGCGCTGTCACGCCATCCGCAGAATCGGCGGCAGTCCATTGAAGATCGCGCCGCCGTTTCGCACGCTCCACCTGCGTTACCCGGTCGAAGACCTGCAGGAGCCGCTCGCCGAGGGCATCGTCACCGGGCATCCGACGATGCCGGAATTCCGCTTCGATCCCGGCCAGGTCGGCGACGTCATCGCGTATCTGAAATCGCTCGAGCAATAACCCGGACTTGATGTGGATTTTGGCAACGACAAAAGGAGCCTGATATGCCGATCACGACCATCATCATCCTCGCCGCCATTGTCGCCGTATTCGCGCTGTTCGGCGTGGTTCTGGCCTGGGGCGAAATGCAAACCAGACATCTTGGTCGCGACCAACAGCGCGCCCGCAAAACCGCGCAGGCCGCCAACACGGTGCGCGTGATCCAGGCCAAAGCTCAGGATACCGGCGCGAGAAGCGCGAGCAGCCGACACGAAGCAGCGGCGCGCTGAACCGGTCGTCCGTGACGCAAAACCCCGGAGCGGACGTTCCGGGGCTTCACTGTTGGCAAAGCGGCCGCGACTGTGGCGAAGACTTAAGCCGGCACGACCGGCACCTTGTTCTTGCGCAGCTTGGCGATGAACTGCGGATCGGTGTGCAGATGCGCGGTGACCAGTTCCGGCGGGGTGAGCGCCAGCCACTGGTCGAACGACACGTCGGCGTAGTAGTCGCTCTTGAAGATTTCCAGAAACCGCAGCGTCGTATTGCCGGTGTTCTCGATGTAATGCCCCATGGCAAAGGGCACGAAGCCGACGTCGTTCTCGAAGAAATCGAAGGTGCGCGCCTCGCCCGACGACGCGAACACGCCCATGCGCGCTTGGCCTGAGATATAATATTGCCATTCGTCGGTGTTCGGGTGCCAATGCATTTCGCGCATGCCGCCTGGCTCGACCTCGACCAAGGCCGCGGCGATGGTCTTGGACACCGGGAACACCTTGGTGTCGGTGATCCGCACCGTGCCGCTTTTGGTCTTGATCGGCGTCTGCGCCATCATGCGATGGCTGAAGCTCTGCGGCACCGGCGTCGCGCCGGCGATCTTGTCGGCTTCGAGCGGTCCCGGAAGCGGCGCGGGGAAGATGTAGAGCTGGCTCGGGTCGGGCACATTGGCAAAGGCCGAAGCCTCCATGCCGAAATTCTTGGCCAGCACTTCCGGCGGCGTGTGCTTGATAAAATCGCTGAGCAGGAAGGTGTTGTCCTCGTCGAAATCGCCGTCGTCGAACACCAGGAGAAACTCGCAGCCGTCGGGACCCAGACCCTGGATCGAATGCGGAATGCCCGGCGGGAAATACCACAGATCCCCGACACCGACGTCATCGACGAAATTGCGCCCCTCCGCATCGACCGCGGTGATGCGCGCGGTGCCGTAGAGCATGTAGGACCATTCGGCCGCCTTGTGCCAATGCAGCTCGCGCACGCCGCCGGAATTGAGCCGCATATTCACGCCGGCGATGTTCTTGGAAATGCCGAGCTCGCGCACCGTCACCTGCCGGGTCCAGCCGCCCGACTCCAGGCGCATGTGCGAGTCGTCGAACGAAAAGCGCAAGTTCGGCAGCGTGCCGTGGTCGGTCGCCGGCGGCGAGAGGATGTCGGGGTTCTGGCTGGCGCGGACCGGATTCTTCGGGCCCGGATTGGTGCCGCCATGGCCGGGGCGTGTCGGTTGCGGCATGGCTGGAGCGGTCTGCGCCTGCGCCACCGTCGCCGCCGAGAACGCGCCGCCGGCTACCGCCACCGCCAGCATGTCGCGGCGTGAAATGGGATTCGAGATCGAGTTCATTTTCCTCACCTTGTCGTTGTCGGACGGGCTGCCGCCGCTCCCCTCAGGCGCGCAACCGTCGATCGCTTGATCTTAGGCCTTTGTTCGCCGATCTTGAATGGCAACAGGCGGATTCCGCGGCATTTGCGGCGCGAGGCCCCGCTGGCCGCAAAATCGCCTTCATGGCCGCTGACTGATCCCCATCAATTCGGTATCGTCCAAGGCGGCCCCTGGCTGCCGGGATCGGATGCAGTTTTAGGGCGTTCCACGAAGGGGATTCACGTGTTTGCAACACGCCGGCTTGCTGCTGCGATGACGGCATTGCCGCCAATCGCGGGCGCGGTTTTTGTCCTGCTTTTTTCGGCAACGGACTCGCGCGCCCAAAATTCGTCGGGCGGCTGTGAAGAAGGCGCCGCCGGGATCGCGGCCTTGTCCACGCCGATGGCGCCGTGGAAGGGCATGCCGTTGCGCGTCGTCTTCACTGCGGAAAAGCCGCTCGACGGCGAACTCTCGCTGACCGGGCCCGATGGCAGGGTCGTGGCCAAATCGGGCGACCGCCAGGGCGGGCCGCCGTATTTCTGGTACGCCGAGGTGGCGGCGCCGGCGGTGGGGACGTGGCGCGCGGCGCTGGCGGCGTCAGGCTGCGGCACCATCACCCGCGACATCGCCGTGCGCGATGCTCCCGCGCCGCCGCCGGGCGCATCGGAAGGCGCGGTCTGGCCGCTGCGCGCGTCATGGAACCGGGCCACGGAAAACCTGTATTCGGCGTGGATCCAAAAACTGTTCGATGCGCCGCTCGACACCGAGCCGTCGTGGCCGACGCTGCGCGCCGTGCTACACGATCGATCGCGCAATATGCTGTTCAACTATCTGGGCGCCGGCGAAGACGAAGTGTCGGCGCCGATCAGCCCCGACTGCGCCGATCTGGTTTATTTCTTGCGCGCCTATTTCGCGTTCAAGATGGGACTGCCGTTCGGCTATTCGAATTGCTCGCGCGGCGGCGGCGGCCACGCGCCGAAATGCTACTCGTGGCTGACCAATCTCAATCCTCCCGCGGCGGCGCAGCGGCCGGGACTGGCGGCTGGTTTTGGCGCTTATTTGCCGGTCGTTGCCGACGCCGTGCAATCGGGCGCCGTGCGCGTGCTGGCGACCGACGACAACACCGATTTCTATTCCGTGCCGCTGGCCCAGCAGACGCTGCGCCCGGGCACCGTCTACGCCGATCCGTACGGGCACGTCCTGATGCTGGTGCGGCGCGTGCCGGAGGCCGGCGGCGCGGCCGGCGTCTTCCTCGCCGTCGACGGCGAGCCGGACGGCACGGTCGCGCGCAAGCGTTTTTGGCGCGGCAGCTTCCTGTTCGCCCACGAGCCGACGCTTGGCAGTCCGGGTTTCAAGCGCTTCCGGCCGATCGTGCGCGACACCAGCGGCAGCCTGCGGCGGCTGACCAACGCCGAAATCGCCAAGAATCCGCAGTACGGCGATTTTTCGCTGGAGCAAACACAGCTTGGCGTCGAGGACTTTTACGATCGCATGGATGACGTCATGTCGCCCGAACCGCTCGATCCGGTGCGCGCGATGAAGGGAGCGATCGACTCGCTCGAAGAGCAGGTGAAGACCCGCGTCGGCTCGATCGAGAACGGGCGAAAATATCAGAACAGCGGCAAGGGCGAGGCGACCATGCCGAACGGACCGGCGATCTTCGCGACCAACGGCGCTTGGGAAGACTTTGCAACGCCGGCGCGCGATTTTCGTCTCTTGATCGCGATCGACGTGGTGCGCGGCTATCCGGACAAAGTCGCGCGCCAGCCCGAACGTTACGCCATGCCGAGAGGCGAGAGCGTCGCGCAGGTGAAGGCGCAATTGCAGAGCGTGCTGGCGTCGGAGCTTGCGGCGCGCAAGTTCACCTATACGCGCAGCGACGGCTCGACGTGGACGCTCTCGCTGCAAGACGTGATCGACCGCGCCGCGGATCTGGAGATGGGCTACAATCTAAACGACTGCGTCGAGCTGCGCTGGGGCGCGCCGGACAAGAGCGACGAGGCGTCGACCTGCAAGCGGCACGCGCCGGCGGCGCAGCGCGCCAAGATGACGGACTACCGCGCCTGGTTCCGCGAGCGGCACTGGCCGCACGCGTAGCGGTCGGCGACGCCGGCGACCGGATGCTGACGAAGATTTGCTTGGTCGTCGGACTCGCACTGCTCGCGGGCAGTACTTGCCTTCGCGCGCAGGACGACCAGCTTCGCACCGCGCTCGACAATCTGGTCGCCGCTTACCCGGACGCGCTCGCCGGCCATGACGATAAAGTTCTGCGCTGGCGTGACGGAACCGCGATGCCGGTGTCGGACGGCACCGGGAATAAGCCGTTCGATGAGCTGCTAAGACACGCGTCCATCGCCGATCAGTTTCGCATCCCCTATCCGCGCGGCCGGCTCGCAAAACCGCCGGCCATCGATGCCGATCCGGGCCGGTTCCGCAACACTGCGTTCTTCACCAAGATGTACGGCGACTGCCAGAAAGGCGAAGTGTCGCCGCGCCTTGTGTCGCTGGACTGGCTCCCAAAGACTTGGGGTAAATCAATCAGCATCACGTCGATCAACGGCGTCGACGCGCAATTGCGCGCCGTGTCGGCGGAGATCGACGCGCTGCCCGACAAAATCAAACGCGCCGCCTACCCGATCGCCGGCACGTATAACTGCCGCGCCGTGGCCGACACCGGTCAGCCCAGCCCGCACGGCTACGGTATCGCCATCGATCTCAATACCGCGGTGTCGGATTATTGGTACTGGCAGCCGCACAACGGTGCGATTGTCTATCGCAACCGCATGCCCGCAGAGATCGTCGCGATCTTCGAAAAGCACGGCTTTATCTGGGGCGGCAAATGGTATCACTTCGATACCATGCATTTCGAATTTCGACCCGAATTGCTCGTTGCGAAGTGAGGCCGAGCGTCACTCCGCCTTGATGTTGGCGGCGCGGATCACCTTGCCCCATTTCTCGGTCTGCTCGACGACGAGCGTGTCGAGCGCGGCGGGCGACGCGACGAACGCGGTGGCGCCGAAATCGGCGAGCCGCGCCAAAATTTTCGGATCGGCGAGCCCGGCATCGATCTCGGCGTGGAGCTTGTCGACGATGCCGCGCGGCGTCGCCTTGGGCACCGCGATCGCGGCCCAGGCGCTGGCCTCAAAGCCCGGCAGGAAGTCGGCCACCGTCGGCAAATCAGGCAGCGCCGGCGAACGCTCAGCCGTCGTCACCGCCAGCGCACGCAGCCGGCCGGCGCGGATATGCTCGATAGACGGCGGCATGTTGTCGAAGGCGACTTGCACCTGGCCGCCAAGGAGATCGACCACCAGCGGCGCCGAGCCGCGATAAGGCACGTGCACCAAGTCGGTGCCGGTGGCCATCTTGAACATTTCGCCGGCGATGTGGGAAATGCTTCCGGTGCCGAACGAGCCGATGGCGAGCTTGCCGGGATTGGCCTTAGCATAGGCGATCAACTCCGGCAGCGACGCCACCGGCACCGCCGGATTGACCTCGAGCACCAGCGGCGTGCGCAAAATGCCGGCGACCATGGCGAGGTCGCGGATGAAGTTGAAATTGAGATTGGGGTAGAGCGCCGGATTGATGGTGTTGGTGCCGACCGCGACCAGAAGCGTATAGCCGTCGGGCGCGGCGTGGGCGACCGCCTCGGTCGCGAGATTGGCGGCGGCGCCGGGCCGGCTCTCGATGACGAACGGCTGGCCGAGCCGGTCCGACAGCCACTGCCCGATCAGGCGCGCGGCAATGTCGGTGGCACCGCCCGGCGGAAAGCCGATGATCATGCGCACCGGCCGCGCCGGATAGGTTTCGGCGCGCGCCACGCGCGGCAGCGCCGGCAACGCGGCGGCACCGGCGGCCAAGGACAGAAAATCTCTACGCGCAAGTTGCCGACAACGACTCATTGGATCATGCGAGCCGATACAGCGCCCTGGCATTGTCGCGCAAAATGCCGGCGCGCTGCGCTTCGGTCATCTTGAAGCTCAGCGCCTGCCGCGGATCGTCATAGTCCCAGTGCGGATAGTCGCTGGAGAACATCAGTCGATCCCAGCCGATCCAGTCGAGCACGTCGTAAAGATGCACGGGCTCTTCCGGCTCCTCCATCGGCTGGGTGCAGAACCAGAAATGCTCGCGCAAATATTCCGACGGCGGGCGTTTGAGGTGCGGCGTTTCCTTGCGCATGTGCTGCCACTCCCGGTCCATGCGCCAGCCGAGCGACGGCGCCCAGGACAAACCGGATTCGATCAGCGCCACTTTCAGGTTCGGGAAGCGCTCGAACACGCCTTCGGTGATCAGGCTGACGACGTTGCCGGAGATGCTGGTGCCGAAGGTGTAATGCTCCTGCATGTAATAGGTGCCCCAGCCGGTGCCGCTGGAGGGATGGCCGCCCGGCGCGCCTGCCGGATGCAGGCCGAGCACGAGATTGTTGCGCGCGATCGCCTCGTAGATCGGCCAGTATTTGCGCCGGCCGAGCGGCTCGCTCGCGCGCGGCGAGACGATCACCTGGCGGAACGCCTCGCTCTCTTCGGCGCGGGCGTCGATCTCGCGCACGGCGAATTCGGGATATTCCTGCGGCACGACGATGCCGGCCTTCAGGCGGCGATCCTTCTCGACCCAATCGTGGATCTGCCAGTCGTTGACCGCATGCGCCAGCGCCGCGCCGAACTCGAGATTGCGCTCCTCCATGCCGCCGCGCGACAGGCACACCATCATGCCGGTGTCGCAGCCGTTGAGATCGAGATGCTGGCGCTGCATCAGCTCGAGGTCGCAGCCGGGCGGCCCGCCGTTCGACGGATAGGCGTCGGCGCGCATGCCGTTCGCCATCATGCGCGGAAACGACAGTTGTCCGCTCAAGCCCTGGCAGACATGGCCGCCAAAAGTTTCGCTGTGCTCGCGCCAGCGCGCCTCGAGGTAAGGATAAAGGTCCTTGGGCGAACGCTGCACCGGATGAATGTCGCAATCGACGAAACCCAGCCGCCGCGCGGCCTTGGTCTCGCGTTCAGGCACCGGCTTGTTCATCGCGCCATCTCCTCGCGCATTGGGCCTTTTTGATCCGCTTCGGCCGCCGCGCGCAAGCGCGGATAAGTCGAAAGCGGATTGTCGACCAGAATCTTACGCAGTATCGCCTCCGATAAGCCTTCCGGCAACGCGTCCTCGCCGTCGAACTGCCAATGCGGATAATCGGTCGAGAACACGATCAGCTCGTCGGAACGCACATGATCCATGATGCGGTTGAGCACGTCGCCGTTCGGCACGTCGAGCGGCTGCAAGGTAAAGCGCACGTGATCGCGCACGATCTCGGCCGGCGCCCGGTCGATCCACGGCACCTCGGTGCGCACGCCGCGCCAGCTGCGGTTGGTGCGCCACAACAGCGTCGGCAGCCAGGCGAAGCCGGATTCCATCAGCACCAGTTTGGTGCCGGGAAATTTCGCAAACACCCCTTCGGCCAAAAAACTCACCAGCGTGTCCTCGAAGGCCAATGCCTGCAGGACACTGTCCTCGAGATGATAGGACGGCCAGCCGGAACTGGTCGGCGCGTGGCGGAACGTCGAGCCGGCGTGAATGCCGATCGGCAGGCCGTGCTTCTCCGCGGCGCGGTAGATCGGCCAAAAGCTGCGATGGCCGAGCGGCCGGTCGCCCATCACCAATAGCAACACTTGCACGAAGCGCGGATCGGGCGCGCAGCGCTCGATCTCGGCGACGGCAAGCTCGATGTCCTGGGTTGGTACCAGGATCGAAGCGCGCAGCCGCGGCTCGCGATCCAGCCATTCACGGACGATCCAGCTGTTCACCGCCTTGCACAACGCCGCCGCCATATCGGCGTTGTAGAGCGCCACCGCGCCGTGCAGCACGTTCGCAATTGCAAAGCGCGAACCGAAAGCATCGAGCGCGTCGCGGCGTAAGGCTGCGAGATCGGCCCCCGGCACGCCCTGCTTCGGCCGCCAATCCGTCCGCGCCGATTGCGGCAAGTTCGTCGCGTAGCTGGCGAGCACGAACGGCGCGTGGTCGATATAACGCTCGCTCAAATGCTCGCGCCAGAAATCGTCGAGATACGGCATCAGCGCCGCGACGTCGGGCACAGCGGGATGCAGATCGCAGTCGATTGCGCCGGCAAAGGGAAGCTTCATCGCACGCCTTTTAGGCCGCGGCCTGATCAACGCCCGCGAATATACGCCTTGCCTCGCTTGAGCGCCAACCAGCGCGGCATACCCTAGGCGTCGAGCACTTTTCGGACCGTGCTGGCGAGTTGCTCGCTGGTCAGCGGCTTTTGCAGGAGCTCGACGCCGGGATCGAGGCGGCCCTGATGCACGATGGCGTTGCGCGAATAGCCGGTCATGTACAGCACCTTCAAGGCGGCTTGGCGCTGCCCCGCGGCTTCGGCGAGCTTGCGCCCGTTCTGCCCGGGCATGACGACGTCGGTCAGAAGAAGACTGATGCTCTTGTGCCGGTCCATCAGCGCCAGCGCCTCCTCGGCCCCCGCCGCCTCGAGCACCTCATAGCCGACTCCGCGCAGCGTCTCGACCACATAAGCGCGCACGTCGGCATCGTCCTCGACGACCAGAATGCACTCGCCCGGGCGCCCGCGGTGCAGTTCGCCCCTTTTTTCGACCGATGGCGAAGCCGGTCCGGCGAAGCGCGGCAGATACATTTTGATCGTGGTGCCCTCGCCGACCTCGCTGTAGATCTTGACGTGACCGCCCGACTGCTTGACGAAGCCATAAACCTGACTGAGCCCAAGTCCGGTGCCCTGCCCGGCTTGCTTGGTGGTGAAGAACGGCTCGAAGGCGCGATCGATGACCGCCTTGGTCATTCCGGCGCCGGTGTCGGTGACGGAGACCTGCACGTATTGCCCGGGGCGCACGTCGGAGTATTGCCGGCAATAGGCGTCGTCGAGATAGGCGTTGGCGGTTTCGATGGTCAATTTGCCGCCGTTGGGCATCGCATCGCGGGCGTTGACGGCGAGATTGAGCACCGTGGCTTCGAGCTCCGCCGGATCGGCCTCGACCGGCCAAACCCCGCCGGCGCCGACAATTTCGAGCGATACGTCTTCGCCGAGCGCGCGGCGGAGAAAATCGGAAAGCCCGTTGAGCAACCGGTTGACGTCGATCGCGGCCGGATTGAGCGGCTGCTGCCGGGCGAACGCCAGAAGCCGTTTGGTCAACGCCGCAGCGCGCTCGGCGCCGTGCATCGCATTGCCGATGCGTTGCGCGAGCTTCAAATGCACCGCGTCGGTCCAGGATTCGAGCTGGCGCTGTGCCGTCTCCAGATTGCCGATGATGATGGTGAGCAGGTTGTTGAAATCGTGGGCGACGCCGCCGGTCAGGTGGCCGATGGCATCGAGTTTTTGCGATTGCCGCAGCGTTTCCTCGACCGCGAGCCGCTGATCGGTCTCGGCATAGAGGTGCCGCGTCCGCCGCAACACTGCGAGCAATGTCAGGAATAGAAACAGCGTCGCCGGAACGCCGAATATCAGATGCATGGCCATGCCGCCCATCCACTCGTCGCAGATCTGGGCGGTGTCGATGCCGACGATCACGTAAATCGGGAAACCGGGCAAGCGCCGCGTGCCGACGCGGCGCTCGACGTTATCGTTGCCGCCGACCGAGGTGTAAAAGCCGCCCACCGGAGCGGCGGCAATGCTGCGATGAAATCCGCTGTGCTCGTCGAGCCGCACGTCCCGCGAGATCGGCGGATAGCGCGCCAGCATGACGCCGTCATCGCGCACCAGCGCGAACTGCAGATCCTCGCCGCTCAAAAGATGCGAATAAAACCGGCTGAAGTCGCTCGGCAGCAATGACATCTCGATGACGCCTATGAATTTGCCTTGGGCGTCATGGCGCGCCCGGTTGAAGGTGAAATAAGGCTGCCCGCCGGAAGTCGATTGGTGGATGCCGCCGATATAGACGCCCGGCGGACCGTCGCGGGGCACGACGAAATAGTCGAGCGTGGCGAAATCCTCGGCATAAGGCGCCGGATAGTCGCGGGTGATCGCTTGCGGATGGCCGGTTGGGCTGAAAACCCAGATCGATTGCACTTCCGGCAGCGAGCTTTGGATCTGCCGCAGCCGCATGTGCAACCGTTCTTCGTTGGCCCGAATGTCGGCTTCCGAGAGACCCGCCAGCATGTTCTCGATGGTATCGAGCGCGAGATTCATCGAATGAAATACTTTGAGCGCCTGCTCTTGCAGCACGTCGAGCGAGCGCTCGATTCTTTCGTCGGCCAATGCGTATGTGGCGCGATAGCTCAAGGCGCTGGCGATCGCGAAAAACAACAGCGGCAGCAGCAATGCGGCGACGGACAGGACCTGCAACAGGCGCACGGTGGTGGCCCGCGCCTGGGCGTCTTTGGGATTTCTGTTCAGCGCGCTTTCCGGCGCGGCAGCTTCGGGCATGATCGATGTTATTGCGCCGCTCGTATGGACTGCCAATAGACGATTTTCAACATTGTCAGGAACGGCAGCATAATCGATTCATTGGTACATGTCTTTTGACGTAAATTTGGGTGGCTCCAGTTCAGCTTGCATTCATCGGCGATAAGCACAATCATGCGTCATTGCTGGCCGACCGGCAGCAACGGGGAAGGCTATCGCTCCCGCCCATATTCGATACGGCGATTGGAGCGCTTCCCAATGGCGATTTACCGCCTGTTGCAGCATTCGGCATTCATGCCTGAGGACATTGCGCCGATCGTTGCCGCGTATGAAGATTGCCTGCGCATCCTGAAACTGACGAACCGGTCCGATCCCCTTACCGAAATCATCGCCAAGGCCATCTTCAACATCGCGCAAACCGGCGTCCGCGATCCGGTTCAACTGCGCAACCTCGCGCTCGAGCAAATAGGAACGCCGCCGGCCAAATAGGCCGCACGTTTACCCCGCCCCGGCATGGCACCGTCCGCCACCCCGCACGGGCGGTCGATCGGAAACGGCTATGCCGCGGCTTCCGCACACGCCGTCGCAATGATATTATCGTAGCGCAACCATAGATCATATGGTCGTTTCAAAATTCAAAAGGGGGGTTACGCATGTCACGATTCAAGATCGGCATTGCCGCGCTCGGACTCGCGATCGGAATTCTCGCGACCCTGCCGGCTCGCGCGTGGGAGCGCGGCCCAGTCGACGTGCTGGCCGTGCTGCCGGACGTCACACAAAACGTGCAGAGCAGCGTCGAAGGGCTCACGGTCGGGCCTGACGGCAACATCTACGTTCCGACGTTCGGCTTCAACACCCAAGGTTCTCTCACCGGGAACGCCGTGCTGTTCGTCATCAGCCCGGGCGGCAATATCGTCAGGAAGCTCACCATTCAAGGATCGAGCCCGCATATGCTCGGGCTCGCCTTCAATCCGGCGTTCGGCAATCTCCTGGTGCTCGATTTCGGCGCCGGAAAGGTGCTCGACGTCAATCCCTATTCCGGCGAGTCCACGGTAAAGGCCGGACCGATCGCCAATTCCGGCCTCAATGCGCTGACCTTCGACCGCGCCGGCAACGCCTACATATCGGACTCGTTCAACGGCACGATCTGGAAGCTCACTCATAGCGGAGTGCTGACATCATGGGCGAGCGGCAATCTGCTCGGCCCGGGCACCGGATTGACGCCACCGTTCGGTGCCAATGGTGTCGAGTTCAACAACGAGCAGACGATGCTGTACGTTGCCAATACCGCGGAGCACCAGATCATCCAGATTCCGCTGAACCCGGACGGCAGCGCCGGCACGCCCTCGATCCTCATCACCGGCATCAATGCGCCCGACGGCATCGCCGTCGACAGCCACGACAACATCTGGATTTGCGCCAACCAGGAAGACGAAATCGTCGTCATCGACAAGACCGGCAAAGTGATCGCCAAGCTTGGCGATTTCCGCGGCATCGACCAGAACGGCATCGCGCAGGGCCTGCTGTTCCCCGCGAGCCTCGCCTTCAGCCAGGACAAGAGAACCCTGCATGTCTCGAACCTGACGCTGTATCTGCCCTATGCCGGCGCCAATCTGGCGATCGACTCGGCCTATACGCTGCAGGTCAAAGGCTACACGGTGTCGAAGATGCCGGCGCTGATCCCGCCGTTCCCCGATCGCTTCCATTAGCAGCAACGACGGGCCTGCGTGTTAAACGGGGCCGCCTCACGGCGGCCCCTTGTCGTCAAAGTCTGGCGTCGTCTCGATCCAGCATGACGGTTTTGAAAAACGTGCCGGCAGCCTTTACAATGGGCTACCCGCAAAAAGAGGATCGTTGCCATGAATGACGACACCCGCGAGCTCGACCAGGCCGACACCCAAATCCTCACGCCCGAGCTGCCCGACGAAGCGCTCGAGGTCGCCGCCAACAATGGGGGCACGATACCCACGGGCTCCGTCAACATCATCCCGCCGAATTGCTGCTGACGCGCAACCGTGCAGCCGCGTCAAGGAGGCAACGCATGAAAATCGAGAATGCGGTTCCCCATATCGGCGCGCTGGTGACCGGGCTCGACGTCAGGCGCATGACCAACAGCGAATGGCAGACGCTCTATCAGACCTGGCTCGACCGCCACGTGCTGATCGTGCGCGGCCAGGAACTGTCGAAGGCCGATTTTCTAGCCTATAGCCGCAGGTTCGGGCGGCTCAAGCCGCACATGATCAAGCGCACGCGCGATCCCGACAATCCCGAGATCACGTTGATGGGCGTCACCAGCATGGCCAAGGATTCCGGCGGCGCGGCGCTCATTCTCAATCGCGGCGAAGGCTGGCACACCGACAGTCCGTGGGACACCGAGATCTGCAAAGGCACGCAGCTCTATGGCATCGAGATTCCAAGCTACGGCGGCGACACGCTGTTTGCCTCCATGCATGCGGCTTATGACGCGCTGCCCGAGCGTTTGAAAGAACGCATCGCGCCGCTCAAAGTCGCGTTCCGCTACGGCGGGCGCGGGCGCAAATGGTTCGATCTGCTCGAGCCCGCGGATCAGGCGCGGCCGCCGGCGGTGCACGACATGGTGCGCGTTCACGGCGAGACCGGGCGCAAATCGCTCTACGTCAATCCGACCCACGCCATCGGCATCATCGGCATGTCCGACGCCGAGGCCGACCGCCTCCTCGCCGAGCTCTATTGGTACATGCTGCAACCCAACGCCGAGTACCGGCACAAGTGGCAGAAGGGCGACATCGTCATCTGGGACAACCGCTGCACCGTGCATTCGGCCGCCGGGGGCTATTCCGCGGACGAGCGGCGCATCCATTGGCGCACCACGATCATGCAGTAAGCACCGGCACCGGCGGCATTGGCCGCGATGGCGGAGCCGGTCAAGAATAAGATAAGCTGCCCGTCATGCTGGGGAATCCGAGTATGCCCGAGCGCGCAGTCGCACATGGTCAAGGCCGCGGCTCCGCCGCCAGCGATCTCGCGCGGCGATGGCTCATCGGCGCCGGGCTCGCTGTGGCGGTCGGCGTGGCTTATTTCCTCGCCGGGCGGCTCGGCGTCGGCCTCATTCTGAAGCCGGAAGGCGTGGCCGTGTTCTGGCCCGCGGCCGGCATTTCGTCGGGCGTTTTGATCGCTCTCGGGCGCCGGGCGCGATGGCCGGTGGCAGCAGGCGTCATCGCCGCGACCGTCGTGGTCCATCTGCTCATCGCCGATCCGCTGTGGGCCGGCATTGCGTTAGGCCTGAGCAACGCCGCCGAAGCGCTGATCACGGCCGGGCTGATCGAATATTATTTCGGCGCGGATTTCAGCCTCGATCGGCTGCGTCAGGTGATCGGTCTTCTTGCCGCGGCGATCGTCGGCACCGCCATCTCCGGCATCGGCGGTGCCGTGACGTATCGGCTGTATTCCGGCCCGTCGGCGGAAATGCTGACCAGTTGGCAGCATTGGTTCGCCTCCGACGCCATCGGCATCATCATTGTCGCACCGCTGGTGATCGGGATCGCCGCCGCACTGCGGCGGCCACCGCCGCGCAGCGAGCTCATCGAAGGCGCAGCCGCCCTGACCGCGCTCGCGGTGGCGACGGGCGTGGTTATTTTCCTGCCGCCGGAGTTCTGGGTCACGGTGCTGCCGATTGCCGCGCTGTTTCCCATACTGTTGTGGGTGACGGCGCGTTGCCGACCGGTCTATGCGGCGGGGGCCGCGTTCCTGGTTTGCATCACTTTTGTCGCCACCGCCGTCTTCGGCCTCGGTCATTTTGGCGACGCCAGAATTTTATTCGCGGACCGCATCCTGCAAGCCCAGTCGGCGATCCTGTTCGTGGCGCTCGGCGCCTTCGTTCTTGCCGCGCTGTTTGCCGAGCGCAGCGACAGCGAAGCGCGGTTGACGCGCTTGAATATGATGCTGGAGCGCGAACGCGACAACAAACTGATGAACGCGCAGGCGATCACGGCCGCGATTGCCCATGAAGTGCGGCAGCCCCTGGCGGCGATCGCGACCAACGCCAGCGCGGCGCGGCAGTTTCTGCGCCGGCCGCCGCCCGATCATGCCGAGGTCGAGGCGGCATTGGGCAGGATCATCGCCGAAAGCCATCGCACCAGCGAGGTCTTCGACAGCATCCGCGCCCTGTTTCGCAAAGCCGACGAGCAAAGACAGCCGATCGATGTCAACGAGATCATTCGCGCCGTGCTGCAATTATCGGCTGGAGAGTTGAAGGATCGTGGCGTCGCGGTCCGTACCGAGCTGATGCCCGAACTGCCGCGCGTCGTCGGTCACACCGGCCAATTGCAGGAAGTCGTCCTCAACTTGACCCACAACGCGCTCGAAGCCATGGCCATGACGACGGATAGAAGCCGGCTGCTGCAGGTGAGGAGCGCACTTCACGGCCGCGACGCCATTGCGGTGGAAGTCGAAGACACCGGGCCCGGAATCGATACCAAGCAGCTCGAGGGCATATTCGGCGCGTTTGTCACGACGAAGTCGCACGGCATGGGCTTGGGGCTCGCCATTTGCCGCATGATCGTCGAGCAGCATGGCGGGCAACTAACCGCATCGTCGGACGGCGCAAACGGCTCGCGGTTCCAGTTCATCCTGCCGATCGAGTCCGCGCCGTAACGGCCGGCATCGGTGCCGCCAAAAGACAAGCAAGAGACAAGATTATCTCGATTGACGCGCTTCGCCAGCCTCTCATCCGGTCTTCGATGCGGAGGCTTCTTCCACCATCTTGATGATTTCCGCGCGCCGCTTGGAATCGTCGATTTGGAGAAATGCCTTGACCAGCTTCAGGCCTTCCGCCGGAGACGGCGCATCTTTGGCGTCGGCGCGCGCCTGACGAAAAGATGACAGCATGACAAGCTTGGCATCGGACATGGTGGCTCGCTCCCATCGCGACATGGCCGGAAACGGATGCAAGCACGAGCGCGCAAATAAAGTCGGCCGCTGACAGGCGGTTGTAAAGACGCGCTGCGATATGGCCCCCTCTTGAAATCAGATGGCGTAACCCGAAGCGCCGCCGCCTCGCACATTTACCTACGGCGATGCGCGGCTGACGCGGGAGTTCTTGAGGAGTTTGTCGAAACGCGCGGCTTCCGCTTGCAGGAATGCGCTGAGCTGATTCGGGCTCATGTGCGCGATATCGACGCCGTGTTTGGCGAAGGTATCGCGGACCTCCGGCCCGGCCAAGGCTTTGGCGATTTCCCCGTCGAGGCGCGTGACGATGGGCTCTGGCGTGCCGCCGGTGACCATCACGCAAATCCAGCCGTCGATCTGCAGCTCCGCGATGCCGGCTTCCGCCGCGGTCGGTATGTCGGGCGCCAGCGGGTAGCGTTGCGGCGACGTCACGGCTAGCGCCTTGAGCGCGCCGCTGCGCACTTGCGGCAACAGCACCGATATGGCGGCGACCGCGAGATCGACGCGGCCGGCAATCAGGTCCGGCAACGCCTGGGCGATACCGTTGTAGGCCACGAAGTTGAAATCGACGCCGCCGAACTGCGCCAGCATTTCGGCGGCAAGGTGATTGGGCGTGCCGATCGGCGAAATCGCGATGCTGACGGATTTCGGCTTTTGCTTCGCCAAGGCGATGACGTCGGCGATGGTGTTGGCGGGAAAAGACGGCGACGCCACCAGCAGCATTTTCGATTTAACCAGCATCGACACCGGCGCCAGATCGCGCTCGTAGTCGAAGCCGGGATTCGGCAACAGCGTCGGATTGACGGCCTGGTTCGACCCAGTGACGAGAAGCGTATGCCCATCGGGCTCCGCGCGCGCCACGACGGCGGCGGCGACATTGCCGCCGGCACCCGGCCGGTTCTCCACTACGACCGGCACGCCAATGGACGCGGCGAGAGAATTCGACAGCGTCCGCGGCACGATATCGACCAGGCCGCCGGGCGCCGCGATGACTTCGAAGCGAATGGGTTTCGTTCCCGGCCAGACCGGCACGCCCGATTGCGCCCACGCGGCGCCGAAGAAGCCGCCGAGCAACAGCAGCGCAAATCCCCCGGCCATAGCGCATCGCCGTTGCGCCGGCGCAAGCACGGTAGGACGAATGGTTCTAGTCACGTTCCGGTCGTCCGCTTTTTCGATGCACGGAAAGCGTGTACAGTGTGCCCCGGCTTGGTAAGCTTCGGCAAGTCGGGCAAATTGATCGATCACGCGCGCCGCGGCGGCGCATAGCGCAAGCAGCAACGGACAGTCATGGACCTGCGCCAGCTTCGCTACTTCGTCGGCATCGTCCAGGCCGGCAGCCTGTCGCGCGCCGCCGATCAATTGCACGTCGCGCAGTCCGCGATCAGCCATCATCTCGCCAGCCTGGAATCCGAGGTCGGTCGGCAACTGGTCACGCGCGGCCCGAAGGGCATCCTGCTCACCGAAGCCGGCGGCGTGTTGTACCGGCATGCCGAGGCAATTCTGCGGCATGTCGAATTTGCCAAGCAGGACGCCGTGAACGTGCTGAATGTGCCGTCGGGACGCGTCTCCATCGGATTTCCGGTCGCACTGGCGTCGTTGCTCGGATGCGAACTGTTCGTACGGCTCCGCAGCGCCTATCGGCAGATCCTGCTGCACATCATCGATGGCAACAGCGCGCTGCTGCGCGAACGGCTGAACAATGGCCGTCTCGACATCGCCGTTCTCCTCGTCGACCAACCCGAGCGCGGCCTTGCGGTCGAGCCGCTGGTGCTCGAGGAACTGTTCTATGTGACGGCCGACCAAGATAATTCGCCGGTCCACATTGCCGATGCGGCACAGCGGCCACTGCTGCTGCCCGGCCCCGACAGCGGCATCCAGCGCGACGCCCGCAAGGCGTTCGAGAAACACGGCCTGCCGCTGGTTCCGATCGGCGAATGCGACTCGTTGAATACGCTGCGCGAACTGGTCGCGTCGGGCATCGGCAACTCGGTCATGACATGGTCGGGACTTCACGGCGGCGATCCACGACTGGCGCTCAATTACCGCCGCTTCGTCGATGCCAAGATGGTCCGCCCGGTTTCGCTTTGCTTTTCCGAGGTTGGGCTGCGCAGTCCCGCGATCGAGGCGGTGGCGCTGACGCTGAAATTGCTGGTCCGCGAACTGGTCGAGAGCGGCGCCTGGCAGGGCGTCACCCTGATTGTTCCTGACGCAGAGCCGTCCGGTTCGCCGGCGCGCCGCGGCCGCTTAAAACCGGACACAGCCGGGCGGTCGCGCGGTTTTGCGCCGGCAATCAATCGAAAAATGAAAAACGGCAACGGCCATCGCAAGGGCTGCGATTGATTGATTGCTTGCCTGAGACGGCGAGCGCCGCCGGCCATCAGTCCGGCGGTTTGGTCGCAGCGAATGCCGGCACGCGCGCGGAAAAATTATCCAGCCACGCGACCAGCTTCGGATGGCCAGAGCGCCAGCTGCCGTTGAAACGGAAATCGCGATAGCCGAGCGTGCAGGCCAGCGTGATCTGCCCGACATGAGGCAGGACTTGCGGCGTCGCATCGAGCGGCGGCGGCGCGGCTTCGAGCGCGGCAAGGGCGCGCGCCACTTTGCCGGCCTGATGCTCGAGCCATTTCGGCTCGTGGCTCTCCGCCTTGCGCCAGCGCGTCTCGTAGATGGTGAGGATCGAGGCATCGAGAATGCCGTCGCACAAAGCCTGTAGCCGCAGCGCGGCAAGCCGCGCCTTGGCGTCGCGCGGCACGATCTTGCCGCCGCCGGCGCGGACGTCGAGATAGTCGAGGATGACGCGGGAATCATAATACGCGGTGCCGTCCTCGTCGATCACGACCGGAATCTTGCCGAGCGGATTTTGCTTGCGGACGCTGTCGTTGACGTCGGTGGTGTCGGCGGCTTCGACTTTCACGTCGTGGTCGAAGCCGAGCACGGAAATTGCGATCCGGACCTTGCGGCCGAACGGCGACGACGGCGAAGAGCGCAGAATCATCATTGCAGCACCTTTGACGTTACTGATTTTGTTTGCGGGAGCGCATTCTTGCGGCAGTGCATTGCAAGACGCAATGCAACAGATCAGCGTTCGGCCGGGCGGCCGCACGGTATTTCGCTACGCGTCGCGCTCCCACACGACGCGGCACCGCCACCTTATCCGGTGACGACGAGATTGACCGCTTTCGGACCCTTGCCCTTCTTGTCGGGCTCGACATCGAAGCTGATGCGCTGGCCCTCGACCAGCGATTTCAGCCCCGCACGTTCAACAGCGGTGATGTGCACGAACACGTCGCGGCCGCCGTCGTCGGGCTTGATGAAGCCGTAGCCGCGTTCACCGTTGAAGAACTTGACCGTACCACCCATTGCCATCGAGCAACTCCTTCCCCCGTGGATGCTTCGCCGTCGGCCCCCACGGCACGACGGCTAGGCTGGACATCCACACGAGCAAAGAGAACGAGGACGGCCTCAATCACTCCGCCGGCCCCCCACAGGAGGCGGAACGTCTAAGCCCAGCACCGCAAAACTAGACCAATTCTTGATTGCGGAAAAGTGGGCGACTACCTGGGACGGCTACTTGGCGGCGGCCAGCCAGTCGATCCGGCAGGCCGCCCCTGCGGCGAACGCCTCCGCCAGCGCCGGCAGCAGGACTTTCAGGTCGGCATCGAGCTTGAACGGCGGGTTGATCACGATCAGGCCGGATCCGACCAGGCCGGCATCGGCGCGCGGCGGTCCCATTGTGATCTCGCAGCGCAACACGGCCGGCAGGGCGAGCTTGCGCAGCCGCCGCGCCAGGGCGTCGGGCGCGGCGCGCTCCTTGATCGGATACCACAGCATATAGATGCCGGTCGGCCATTTGCGGTGCGCCGCCGCCAAAGCGCTGCCGAGCCGCGTGAAATCGGCTGTCTCCTCGAACGGCGGATCGACCAGGACGACGCCGCGGCGCTCCTTGGGCGGCACATAGGCGCCGAGCGCGGTCCAGCCGTCGAGCGCCAGCACTTTGGCGCGCCGGTCGCGCAGCACGCCTTTGAGCGCCGCCGCGGCGCGCGGCTCGAGCTCGCAGGCGATCAGCCGGTCCTGCGGCCGCATCAGGTGAAGCGCAATCAGCGGCGAGCCCGGATAGACCCGCAGCACGCCGCCCGGATTGAGGTTTTGGACGACGTCGAGATAAGGCGCGAGCAGCACCCGCACTTCGTCCGGTAGCCGCTGATCCAAAACTCTGCCGATACCATCCTGCCACTCGCCGCCGCGGGTCGCTTCCGCTCCGCGAAGGTCGTACCGGCCGGCGCCGGCATGGGTGTCGATCACCCGGAACGCCGCCGGCTTGCCTTTCAGATAAGTCAGGATGCGCGCCAGCACGACGTGCTTGTGCACATCGGCGAAATTGCCGGCATGGAAGGCGTGCTGATAGTTCAACGTTTAACGCCCAGCGCTCAGCCGCCGCGCACCGGCGGCATCACGATTTGATCGCGCCGGCAGGCGCGCTTGACCACTTCCGGGCAGTCGCGGAATTGCAGATCCTTCGAAAAGCAGATGCGGATCTCGGTCAATCGCCGCCTGTCGCAATCCACCGCGATGCCGCCCGGGGTGAGGCCGGAATTCGCCTTGACGAAGGCGTCGCGCACCGCATCCGGCGCGACATTGAGCGGATCTTTCAGATCGACATAATCGGGCGGGATTTTCACCGCGGCGCGCGCCTTGCGGATGGTCTCAAAATAAACGCGCGGCCCAAGCCCCGAACAGGTGCCGTGCTTGTCCCACTCGTTGTAGATCAGGTGCGGCGCCGGCATCAGATCGAGCATGGATTCCATGATGCCGTGATAAAGCCGCGGCGACGGCTGCTCGCAATATTCCGGGAAGCCCTTTTCGTATTGCGGCCACAGCCCGTGCACGACGAACGAATAAGGCCGCGCCCCGCATTGCGCACCGCCGGAGCGGCCGCTGTCATGGGCCGCGGCGCAGAACGACGGCGACCACGACAGCGACAGCACATAGAAGTCGAATTGTCCGGGCTCGTTCTGCCGCGCGTCTTGCGCCGAAGCCGGCAGCGCAGCCGCGGCAAGCAAGCTCACGGCGAGGGCTAGGCGGACGCCGAACCTGATCATGAAAAACCTCTCCCTCGTGGGAACCGAAACGTAGCAAGGGAAGCGAACGGAGCAAGAACGAAGTATGGAGGAACTGCCTATCGACGGTAACGGGTTCTGCACCTACTTAACAGTTCGTGCTTGAGCCGCGGGTGGCGAGTGCCAGGATTGTTGGCGTACGCGTAACTGCCGCCGAACCGCCAGCGACTTTACTTCCGGCCTTGTCCGGGTCCGTCACGGTGATGAGGGCGCTACGATGACCGTCTACTGCCTGTTTCGCAACAAGCCGTTCGAGCCGGAAGCGCTCAGCGTCATGACCGGCGCTTATGCCGACGTCTGCCGCGCGCTCGGCTTGGCCGACGGCGATCGCCGCAAGACCGATGTGGTCGCCAAGAAGGTGATCGAGTTCGCCCAGCGCGGCGTCAGCGACCGCGTCGATCTGCGCGAGAAGGTGCTGCAGGAGCTGGGCTAGAGCATGATCCCGAAAAGTGGATACCGGTTTTCGGAAAAGATCATGCTCCACTAAAATTCTACGGCTTTGCCGAGCGGCAGTTCGGATTGTAGGCGTCGTTGCGGTCGAGGCCATCGACGCAGAAATTCACGCCCCAGCCGAAGCCGATCAAGTCGGTGTCTTCGGCAATCGAGTAAAACAGCGGGTGGCGCGCGCCGTCGTTGATCACCGCCGTGCCGCTGCAATAGCGCCGCGGGATCGACTGCGCCGCCCACGGCAGCCACGCGGTCTCGTGGATGTTCTCAACCCCAACGATGCGCAGCTCCGAGTTCCAGAAGCGGTATTCCTTGGTGTGGAAGTTGGCGATGATACGGTCGAGCGCGCCGGGAAAGTCGCAGGCCGGCACGTGGCGCGCGTCGCGCTCGTAGTTCGGCCCGGGCAGCCAGAAATTCATCTCCAGCCAACTCGCCGCGCGCGGCTGCGAGACGCTGGTGGCGCAGAGCGCAAAGCCAAGCACGACAGCCGCAATCCGGCCGAAACTGACCATGTCCCTTAACTCCCGCAAAGCCCCTTTCAGCGTGCCGCGACGGCGCCGGCCGGTCAAGGCCGCAAGCCCCGCTCGGGTCGATTGAATGGCGGCGTGGCAAGACGGACACGGCGAATCTTGCGGCGCTGTGCTACCAGAGCGCGTCACGTTGATTCGTGAGTATCGGCGGGGTGTGAGGCGTCTTTGGCCGCGTCCCGGCTCTCACTGAGCTCCCCATTGTAGCCAGTCTCCGTAGTCGGTCTTCGTAGTCGGTCCCCCCTGCTCCGCCGCAATAACCGGCGGCTGCGAGGGGGTGCGTAAAGGCGTTTGCCGGCGAGCGGGGGCTTGCCGGTCCGGCAAGCGGCCTCCGATGAGCCATCGCAGACGGTGGTCGGAGCTTGAGGGGAACCGATATGGGCGACGTGCATCGGCTTTTGACCCCGGAACCGGCGTTCGGTTTGCAGGCGGCGGGGCGCCTGATGATCCAGATCTTCCCATCCTGGGTGCAGGACCTGGCGCTGCTGGTGGAAAGCGTTGAACCGGTCCGCCCGCCCGGCGCGGCCTCCGATTGGCAGCCCGGCGCCGTGGTGCGGCTGCCCTATTCCAAGAAGATTTGCAGCGACGGCGCGGCGGTGTGCAGCCAGGCGCTGATGGCGCTTGCCGATACGGCGATGGTGATCGCCTGCTCGGCGGCCTGGAACGGCTACCGGCCGATGAGCACCATCGACCAGACCACCCATTTCCTCCGCCCGGTGAACTACGACATCGTCGCCGACGCCCGCGTGGTGCGCATCGGCCGCAACACCAGTTTCGGCCGGGTCATGCTGCTCGCCGCCCACGACAAGCGGCCGGTCGGCATGGTGGCCAGCGCCTATTCGATGGCGTGAATGCCGCGGCGGCGGCGCTGCCACTGCCGCTTCCCATTATTCGCATCAAGCTCTAAGCTTCCAGCGCTGGCAAAGGCGGGAGGCTACAGGCGATGGGTCGCAAATCCTTGATCGTTGGCGCGCTGGCGGCGCTGCTGGGCATCGGCTCGACCGGCGCCGTACTGGCAAGCTTCACCGGCCCCGGCCCTTGGATCACCGGCAACGATTCCGGCGGCATCATCCCCTACTCGCCGGACCTCGAAGGCGTCTATGAGCAGATGGCGCAGGATTATTGCGCGCGCTGGCGCCGGCTGTCGCACATCACATCCGTGCATCGCGTCTACGGCGACTACATCAGCTTCGTCTGCATCGATAAGCCGTGGATGATCCACTAGCGCCGCAGTCAGCGCCAATCGCCGACCACCGCCTGAACGATCGTCAGCGCCGCCACCGCAGCCGTATCGGCGCGCAGGATGCGCGGGCCAAGGGCAATGCGGATCACGTTCGGCAATTTGAGCAGCGCCGCCCGCTCGTCCTCGGCAAAGCCGCCTTCGGGCCCGACCAGCACCGCAAGCGGCGAATGCCGCGGCACCGCGGACAGCGCGGCGAGCGGATTGGCGACTTCGGCGTCCTCGTCGCAGAACACGATGACGCGTGAGGCCTCGCGGGCGGCCAGTAGGGAAAAAAGCTCGGCCGGCTCGGCGATCTCGGGGATCGAAAGGATGCCGCATTGCTCGGCGGCTTCGATGGCGTTTGCCTGCATGCGCTCGAGATTGACGCGCGCCACCTGGCCGTGGCGGGTGAGCACCGGCTGGAGCCGCGAGGCGCCCATCTCCACCGCCTTCTGCACCATGTAATCGAGGCGCGCCGATTTGAGCGGCGCAAACAGATAATGCAGGTCGGCCGGCGCCGTCTGCGCGCGGATTTTGGCGCCGACGACGAGCGCGACGTCGCGCTTTCGCCCTTCGAGTTCCGCGCTCCACTCGCCATCGCGGCCGTTGAAGACGAGGACGCCGGCGCCGGTTTTGCGGCGCAGTACCGTGGTCAGATAATGGGCCTGGGCGCGGTCGAGCGGCAGCACGGCGCCGGCCGTGAGCGGCGCCGCGACGAAAAGCCGGGGGCTGCGAAAATCGTAAGCAGGCATGGCGCAAACTAAGCTATACTGTTGAGAAGAAACGCGCGGACGCTTTAGCTTAAGCTTGGCTTTAGCTTAAACGTGCCGGATGAGCACCAACGTCGCACCCGGCCGCCTGCCCCCTTGTCGCCGAATTCATCAGGCTTCTAAGGACGCGGGCGCAACGGGCGCAGGGTATCCGGTGCCGGTTTGTGGCTTTGGGCTTGGGGAACCGCAAGGGATCGCTATGAATCGGAGCCTGGTGGTGGCGATGGGGCTGGCCTTGGCGGCCGGCGTGACATTCGCCCATCCCGCGCTGGCGCAGTCGCCGTTCCCGCCGGCGCCGCAGCAGTCGTCGCCGTTCCCGCCGCCGCCGCAGCAATCGCAGTCTCAGTCAGCCCCGCAGCAATCGTCGCCGTTCCCGCCGCCCTCGCAGCAGTCCGCCTTCCCGGCGCCGTCGCAGCAGTCGGTCTTTCCATCGGGCCCGTCGATGGGTGGTCCGCCGATGGGCGGGCCGCCGCCGCCAGCGGTCTGCGCGAACTTCCCGAAACTGCGCGACGATGCCAAGGCAAAGGCCGAGCTCGTCTCGGCAATCGGCAAACGCAAGGGCGATCGCAAGGACATGTGCGCGGCGGTGCAAAACTTCACGGCCGCCGAGGAAAAAGTCGTAAAATTCCTCGACGACAACAAAGTGAGTTGCGGGGTGCCGCAGCAGGCGGTCGCCCAAGCCAAGACCATGCACGCCAATACGATAAAATTCCGCGACACGGTCTGTGCCGAAGGGCCGAAGCCGAAAGCGCCGACATTGAGCGACGCCATCGGCTCGTCGCCGCTCGACACCGGCACCAATACCAAGACCGGCCGCGGCACGCTGGACACGCTGACCGGTAATCCGCTGGCCAAATGAGCGGCGGCTCCGTCGCCGATGCGACCGGCAATTGGGTCGACACGCTGGCGCCGCCTTGGCTAAAGCCCTATCTGCGGCTCGCCCGCCTCGACCGGCCGATCGGCTCCTGGCTGTTGCTGCTGCCATGCTGGTGGTCGTCGGCGCTCGCCGCGGTCGCAGCCCACGCGCGGGCGCCGAACATCCTGCATCTCATTCTGTTTTTCATCGGCGCCTTTGCCATGCGCGGCGCCGGCTGCACCTGGAACGACATCGTCGATCGCGATCTCGATGGCGCCGTCGAGCGCACCCGCTCGCGGCCAATCCCGTCCGGCCAGGTCAGCGTGGCGCAAGCGGCTTTGTTCCTCGTGCTGCAAGCGCTTATCGGCTTTGCCGTATTGATTACGTTCAACAGCTTCACCATCGCCCTCGGCATCGCCTCGCTCGCCATCGTCGTCGTCTATCCGTTCATGAAGCGGATCACCTATTGGCCACAAATCGTTCTGGGGCTGGCATTTTCCTGGGGCGCGCTGATGGGCTGGGCCGGCGCCTTCGGCCAGCTCGATGCGGCACCGCTCCTGCTTTATGCCGGCTCGATCTCCTGGGTGATCGGCTACGACACGATCTATGCCCACCAGGACCGCGAAGACGATGCGCTCATCGGCATCAAATCGACCGCGCTATTGTTCGGCCCTCGCACCAAGCCGATGCTGGCGCTATTCTATGGTGTCGCCGTCATCCTTATCGGCCTTGCGGGTTTTTTCGCCGGCGCGGGCTTAGTCTTCGCGCTGGGGCTTGCCGCCTTTGCCGCATACCTCGCCTGGCAGATCGCCCGCCTCGACATCGGCGACCCCGACAACTGCCTTGCGGTGTTCAAATCCGACCGCGACGCAGGTTTGATATTGTTCGCCGGCTTAGTCCTGGACGCCGCGCTGCGCCGTATCGTTTGAGCGTTCGCATAGGCCGCAGACCCCCACTCTATCTCTCCCCCTTTCAGGGGGAGAGAAGCGCCAGCAGTCTGCGCAACGAGTCTCGTGCAGGCGCGAGCGAGCCGCACGACTTTTCCTCCCCCTGAAAGGGGGAAGATCAAGGAGGGGGTCGCGGGCCGCATCAAGACCGTCGAGGGTTGCAACTGGAGTAGCCGAGCCAGACCGGGATCGGGCTTGCCGGGACATTGGGACAAGCGGATACTGCGCGGAATCGGCCAAGAATTCGAAACGCGCGGCCAGCAACGGCCGCACATCCGATAAAACCAAAATCATCGTTAGGGAGCGATCGATGAAATCACCTTATCTTCTCGGCATGACTGCGCTGGCCCTGGTGCTGGCGATCCCGGCAGGCGTACGCGCCGACCAGGCGCCGGCGGCACTGACAGGTGTGGTCAGTTCGGCCGCCGAAGGCGCCATGGAAGGCGTCGTCGTCACCGCCCACAAGGACGGTTCCATCGTCTCGGTCAGCGTCACCACCGACGCGCAAGGCCGTTACGCCTTCCCGGAAAACCGCCTCGAGCCCGGCCACTACAATCTGGCCATCCGCGCCGTCGGCTACGACATCAGCGCCCCGGCCGCGGCCGACATCGCCGCCGAGAAGACGGCGAATGCTGACATCAAGCTCGACAAGACCAAAAACCTCGCCAGCCAGCTCACCAATGCCGAATGGATGATGAGCATTCCCGGCACCGAAGACCAGAAGGCGATGCTGCTCAACTGCACGAGTTGCCATACGCTCGAACGCGTCGTTCGCTCGACCCACGACACCGACGAGTGGATGCAGGTGGTCAGCCGCATGATGGGCTATGGCGCGGTGAGCCAGCCGATCAAGCCGCAGCCGATGCTGGACCGATCGCGCGCGGGCACGCCCGAGCAATACCGCAAGGTGGCCGAGTATCTCGCCACCATAAACTTAAGCGCGGTCGACAAGTGGCAATATGATCTTAAAACGCTGCCGCGTCCGACCGGCCGCGACACCCGCGCCATCGTCACCGAATACGACATGGGGCGCAAAACCACCGAGCCGCACGACATCCTGGTCGATAAGGACGGCAACGTCTGGTATTCCGACTTCGGCGAGATGTTCATCGGCAAGTTCAATCCGAAGACGTTGCAGCTCACCGAATATCCGATCACCAAGTTCAAGGACAAAGCTCCCACGGGCCTCTTGAGCATCGAGTTCGACACCACCGGCAAGATCTGGTTCGACACCATGTACCAGGGCTCGCTCGGCTGCCTCGATCCGAAAACCGGCGAGATCAAATATTATCCGCTCGACGCCAAGTGGAACGACGAAAAGGTGCAGCTCAACTTCACCGGCCTGCACTACGAGGTCGACAACAAGGTGTGGACCAAGAGCGTCGGCACCCAGGAAATCTTCCGCGTCGATCTGAAAACCGGCGACTGGGAGAAATTCCGCCCGCTCGACCAGCTGCCCGGCGTGCAGCACGCCGGCATCTATCAGGTGATGGCGGACTCGCAGAACAATCTATGGATGGCCGAATTCACCGAAGGCCATCTCGGCAAGATCGACGCCAAGACCGGCGCCGTGACCTGGTACGCCACGCCGACGGCGCACGCCCGCGCCCGCCGCATGGAAATCGACGCCCAGGACCGCGTGCTGGTGACCGAATATCGCACCAGCAAGGCGGCGCTGTTCGATCCCAAGACCGAGCAGTTCACCGAATATTCGTTCCCGCAATACACGTTCCCCTATCGCGCCAATTTCGACAAGAACGGCGAGATCTGGGCTTCGACGATGAGCACGGATCGCGTGGTACGGCTCGATCCGAGGACCAACACCAGCGTGCAATATCTGATGCCGTCCGACACCAATATGCGCACGGTGTTCTTGGATAATTCGACCAGCCCGGTGACGTTCTGGGTTGGCTCTAACCACGACCACCGGATCGTGAAGGTGGAGCCGCTGGATTAAGGGGCGGCTACGTTATTTGAGGCGTCATGGCCGGGGCTTGCCCCGGCCATTTCGCTTTCAGGCAAGCATCGAGCTGCGCTCCATTCGGGCTACGCTCGCCGCCGCGCCGCCGGTCGCGCCACAGGCTTGGCTATGTCCTTGCCCTTCTTACCGGCAATCGGCAGCAGCATTTCGCGCTGTCCTTCGATCCGCTTCTTGCCTTTCTTCGCCTGCGACCGCGCGCCCTTGTCGGTGGCGAGGCTCTTTTTCAGGGCGTCCATCAGATTGATCACGTTGCGCGGCGGCTCGACGGCTTTGCCTTTGGGCGTCGCCATTCCGGCCTGTTTCTTCTTCAGCATGTCGACCACGGCATCCTCGTAGTGATCGACGAATTGCGCCGGATCAAAGTCCGCCTCTTTGGTTTTTAGAATGTGCTCGGCGAGCTTGAGCATGTCGGGGGCGACTTTGACGTTCGGCAGATCGTCGAAATATTCCTTCGCATCGCGCAGCTCATACGGATAACGCAGCGTCGTCCCCATCAGGCCCTTGTCCCATGGCTGCAGCATGATGACGCGCTCGCGCTTGGCCAGCACGACGCGCGCCAGCGCGACCATGCCTTTGCCGCGCATGGCGTCGCGGATCACCGCGAACGCCTCCTGGCCGACCTGATCGTCCGGAACGATGTAATACGGGCTGTCGAGATAGCGCTCGTCGATTTGCGCGCGCGGCACGAACGAATCTATTTCGATCGTGTGGTTGCTCTCGACCGCGATGGCCTCGAGCTCGTCGTCGTCGACCTCGATATAGGCGCCTTTGGCGTATTCGTAGCCGCGACCCTTGTCTTCGGTCTCCACCGGCTCGCGGGTGACCTCGTCGACCAGCTGCTGGCGCAGCCGGTTGCCGGTTTTCTTGTTGATCTGCCGAAACGAGACGCGCTCACTCGACGACGACGCCGTGTAAAGCGCAATCGGACAGGAAACCAGAGCGAGCTTGAGATAGCCTTTCCAGTAAGGACGGCCGGGTGCCACGATACTCTCCTACGCAACAATCGTACCTGAGGAATCTGACCTGGGCGGCCGCCAAGTCAATGCACAAGCTGCATGGCGGTAAACGGTCGCGTTCGCGCCCTGTTCTCGGCAGGTAAATCAGAAACGCGTACTGCGGTGAAAATCACGCGTCCTGGCTCGGATTGCACCGCGTCCTATCCGCGTTACAGTTGCCGCCATGAATAACGGCAACCGCATTGACGCGATGGCGCAATGGATGTGGGACGCGCGTGCCCGCCGCCTGCCCTATCGCAACCTGCCGGATGATCTGAAGCCCGCGTCGCTGCGCGAGGCCTATGCGGCGCAGGAGGCCTATTACCGGCTGGCCGAGCCGGTCTATGGCGCGGTCTGCGGCGCCAAGATCGCCACCACCACCAAGCGTAAGGCTTGCAAAATTCCGCCTGCACTCAGAAGCGGAAGCGCAGCCCGGCCGTGGGATCGACGTTGTTGCGCTGCAGATAACCGTTCGCCAATCCGCCATTCACTTGCGAGAACATGACGCCGATATAGGTGTCCCATTTCCCCGCGAACCGCCAATCGACAACGGCGGAAACCGCGTCGAACGTTCCGGAACATTGCGAGTGAGCGCTGCTCGAGCAGCCGACGTTCGGCCCGGTCGCGAAAAAGTTGCCTTGGGAATAATGATAATAGCCGCCGATCACATCCAATTTATCAGTGACGGCGTATTTCGCCCCTGCCCATGCGACTTGCAAGATCTTGTCATGACAAACAGTGGCCGCCGCGCACCCGGTCGTGTACGCGATATTGTTGATGGCGGTCAGGCCGTTGGGACTGGCGCTACTGGCCGCGAGCCCGGTGATATTATCTCCCGCGATATCGGTGAACGAGGTTTGCGGGTTGCTGGGTGGCGCGTATTGAATCCATTCGTAACCACCGTAGAGATTCAGCGGTCCATGGCTGTATTTGGCAAGCGCCATCACGCTGGTGTCGTTGGAGATCGTGGCGGTGAGAAACTGCGGCGTGAACGGCGCTATCGGCAGTCCGTCGGCGTTGGTCGGATTCCCGGTCAGCGAGACTGACACAGCGTCTCTGACGTAGCTGTAAATGGCGTCGACCGAGAACGTGCCGTTAGCCACATTGCGAATGTCGGCGCCGACTTGAGCCTGGTAGGCGCCGTCCGAGGCGTTGTTCTGGCCGTAGCCGCCGAACTGCCACAGCGCCGCCGCCCGGAACATGTCGACGTTGACGCGATATTTCACCGACGTACTGAACCTGCAGTCTTCGGTATCGCCGACGCCGCACGTTGTCCCTTGCCAGCCGATCGGCGAGAATGCGTACGAACCGCCCATCGGATCGTAGGCAAGTACGCCGTCAAAAGTCAGCGCGTTTTGCCGGAAAACCGTCAGGGTGCCGTAAGTCGGCGAACTGACGCCTAGATAACCTACCGAGTTGTACCACTGGCCGGCGCGGCTTGAATCGGCGTTGGCGTCTTGGCTGATGAGCGGCACGCCGGCGTTTTGCGCCACTGACCCTGGTCCATTGGAGAAATTCAAGGAGTAGGGATCAAAGCCAGCTTCCAGATCGAAAACGAAAGACCATCCGGGAGCGATCTGCTCAGTTCCTTTAATTCCGATGTTTGAATTGGACATTGCATTTGGCGCAAGCCCCCAAAGCGCGCGATTGCTGTTCTTCTGGATGAGATATTCTTGTCCGGTGACCGCTGTCCGACCGAATGGCGTCCCATGGCTCTGCCAACCGCCGCCGACGTCGATCGTGCCGTAGACCGTGATGCCATTCCAGGTCAGCGGACAGGCCGTGGCGACAAAGTTCCAAAGGCTGTCGCACGGAACCGGCGGGGGCGGCGAAGCTGCCGCCGCCGCGGGCGGCGGAGCTTTGGTCGGGATGTCTGCCGCGGTAGCGGCGCCCAACGGCGCGGCGATGAACAATGCCGAAACGGCAATTATGCCAAGCGAAGTGCGCTTCATGGTTTCCCCCTCTGAAGGCAGTTCACTATTTGTGTGCGTGATTTTTGCACCATTCGCGGTTGCGCGGCAGATCGAAGTTGGCTTTTTATGTCGCTTTTCCGCGCCTTGTTGCGGTCGGGGCACAGTGTGCAGCGCAGTATCGCGACCTGACCGCTCAATGTGTTTGGTCGCCGTCCCGCGGCAATTAAACGAGGCAAAATTCAGGGAGGCATAGCGTTGTAGCCTGGATTACGCCGCGCCCGATCCGCGCTACAGTTTCCGCCATGGACAACAGCGACCGCATCAACGCGATGGCGCAATGGATGTGGGACGCCCGCGCCCGCCGCCTGCCCTATCGCAACCTGCCCGATGATCTAAAACCCGCGTCGCTGCGCGAGGCCTATGCGGCGCAGGAGGCCTATTACCGGCTGGCGGAGCCGGTCTATGGCGCGGTGTGCGGCGCCAAGATCGCCACCACCACCAAGGTGATGCAGGAGCTGATGGGCATCGACCATCCCTGCGGCGGCGCCATCTTCGCGCGCACCATCCACTACTCGCCGGCCCACCTGCACACCGCAAATTTCGTCAATGTCCGCATCGAAAGCGAGATCGCGCTAATGCTCGGCGCCGATCTGCCGGCCTCTGGCGCGCCGTGGCGGCGCGACATGGTGGTGCCGGCGATCGCAGCCGCGATGCCCGCCTTCGAGCTGATCGAAGACCGCCATGCCGATTACACCAAGACCGATGCCGCTTCGCTGATCGTTGAAAATTGCTGGAACGGCGGCATCGTCATCGGCGCCGCCAAAGCCATCTTGCCCGCGTCGCTCACCGGCATCGCCGGCCGGCTCACCATCGGCGGCAAACCGGCCGGCAAAGGTTTTGCCGAGGACCCCTGCGCGACGCTGGCCTGGCTCGCCAACCATCTCGCCGAACGCGGCCGCGGGCTTAAAGCCGGCATGGTGGTGATCACCGGCAGCGTCATCCCGACGATGTCGATCAAGCCGGGCGACCACGCGATGTTTTCGGTCGCGGGACTGGGCGAAGTCGAGGTGGTTGCGGTGTAGGGCGCCGTTACTTTCCGCCCCCGCGAAGCGGGGGCGGATGCGCACGTTAATTTCTCGCGATGATCTCGCGTTCGCCGCGATGCACGATCGGGGTTTCCGGCAGCTTGCCGGGGCGGCGGCGCAGCAATCGAGATGGCCGGCGTTTGGCGATGGCGCTGCGGCGGCGGCGGCGCCAGGTCGGGGTTTCGATACGCAGCGCGCCCATGCGGGCGAACGGTTCGCGCAAGGAACCGTCGCCTTCGGCGACCAGGAGCGGCAGGCCGAGCACCCTGCCCCAGCTTTGCCATTCGGCGACGATGTCGTCGCGCTCGGCGGAGGCGAACAGCGGCAACGACAATGCCGGGTCGCGATGCTCGAGCATGACGGTGATGGCGGTCGGCGCTTGGCCGGTTTCGCCGGAGAGCCGGATAGCGACGCCGCGATAGGACGCAACCGGCATGTTCAAGGCCATGCGGATGCCGCGCACCGAGCGGCGCAGCACCACGCGCTCGCGATGCAGGTCGACGACGCGCAACCGCTCGTCGGCCGCGTCGTCGGCGGCGGTAAATCGCACGGGCAAGGAGAAGGGGTCGAGCCGCGAGGGGATCGCCCCCGCGCGGCCCGACCCGGCAGCGAACCTGCCGGCTTCCATGTGACGCCTCGAAACTCGAACTCCCCCCGGGCTGTTGCCGCCCAGTTGACGCAACCTTGCCAGAGTGCGGTCGTAATCGGCTTAAGGATCCTGGTTAAAAGGTCGTGTTGCGCGCTTGAACGGCCCGCATGATTGACGAGACGTTGCCGGCGCGAAGAAAATTGACCCAATGCTTGTTTCCCGGATGCGATGCAGCGTGAAACGGTGCATCGCCGATCCGGGACCGCTTCGGGCTCTGAGTCTGCGACGATCCCGGGTCTGCAGCGCATCATTCCGCTCCGCTCCATGCTGCGCTGCGCCCGGGAAACAAGGCCGAGCCAGCTTGAATCCCGCGCCCCGCGCCCACATCTTCGCTTGTGATTATTTTCACCAGCGCATAAACCAATCGCCAACCAATGCCATCGCTCCTCGACCAAACTGCACTTGCCGATGTCGCCGAACGGGCCGTCGCCGCAGCCAAGCGCGCCGGCGCCGACCAGGCCGACGCGTTCGCCGTGCGCGGCGTGTCGCTGTCGGTCGAGGTGCGCGACGGCTCGGTTGAGGAATCGCAGCGCTCCGAAGGCGACGATCTCGGCCTTCGCGTGCTCGTCGGCAAGAAGCAGGCGGTGGTCTCAACCAACGATCTCAACGGCGACGCCTTTGCGGCGCTGGCCGAGCGCGCGGTGGCCATGGCGCGCGCCGCGCCCGAGGACCGCTTCGCAGGCCTCGCCGATCCGGCGCTGTTGGCGCGCAATCCGCCTGAGCTCGATCTGCTCGATCCCGACATGCCCGACGTCGGCGTGCTGGAACGGCGCGCGCGCGAGGCGGAGGCCGCCGCCATGACGGTCGCGGGCGTCAGCAAATCCGGCGGCGCCTCGGCCTCGGCCGGCATCGGCGGCCTGGTGCTGGTGACGAGTCACGGCTTCCATGGCGCGGCCATGAACTCGCATCATTCGATCGCGATGTCGGCCATCGCCGGCAACGGCACCGGCATGGAGACCGATTACGATTACACCTCGACGCTGCACGCCGCGGATCTGGAAAGCGCCACGACAATCGGGCGTAGCGCCGGCGAGCGCGCGGTCAAGCGGCTCAATCCGCGCAAAGTCACGACGCGCCGCGTGCCGGTGGTGTTCGACGCGCGCATCGCCGGTTCCCTGATCGGCCACCTCGCCAACGCCGTCAATGGCGCCTCGATCGCGCGCAAGACGAGTTTTCTGCGCGAAAAACTCGGCGAGCAGATTTTTGCGTCCGGCATCGACATCGTCGACGATCCGTTGCGCAAACGGGGGCTACGCTCGCGGCCGTTCGACGCCGAGGGCGTCGCCACCAGCGCGCGCAAAGTGGTCGAAGGCGGCGTGCTGAAAACCTGGTTCCTCGACAGCGCGACCGGCCGCGAGCTCGGTCTGGCCACCACCGGCCACGCCTATCGCAGCGTGTCGTCACCGCCCTCGCCCGGGCCGAGCAACCTGCATCTCGCCGCCGGCGCCAAGAGCGCCGGCGAACTGATCGCCGAGATCGCGGACGGATTCTTTGTCACCGACCTGATCGGCGTCGGCGTCAATCTGGTGACCGGCGACTATAGCCGCGGCGCCTCCGGGTTTTGGATCGAGAACGGCCAACTCACTTTTCCGGTGAGTGAAGTCACCATCGCCGGGCATCTCACCGAAATATTCAAGAGCCTGACGCCGGCGAACGACCTCGTCTTCCGCTACGGCACCAATGCGCCAACGGTGCGCGTGGAGGGCCTGACTGTTGCCGGCCACTGAGGTCGTCGACCTTAAACAACAAGCCGCGCGTCTTGCGGAGGCGGTCCGCGAAGCCGGTGCGCTGGCACTGTCGATGTTCAAGACGCCGTTGAAGAACTGGACCAAGGGCGAGGCGTTGTCGCCGGTGTCCGACGCCGACATCGCCGCCGACGTGTTGCTGCGCGACCGGCTGACCAGCAACAACGGGTCCATCGCCTGGCTGTCGGAGGAAAGCGTCGACGATCTCGCGCGCCTCGACGCACGTTATGTCTGGATCGTCGATCCGATCGACGGCACGCGCGCCTATATCGCGGGCCTGCCGGATTGGGCGGTGTCCGCCGCTTTGGTCGAGAACGGCCGGCCGGTCGCGGGATGCCTTTACGCGCCGGTCAGCGACGAGTTCTTTTTTGCCGTCGCGGGCCACGGCGCCACCCGCAACGGCGCAGCGATCGCGGCCACGCCCGGCGCCGAGCTTGCGCAAGCGCGCATCGCCGCGCCGCGAAGACTTCTGGAACGGTTGCAAGCCGTCGCGCCGCCGTTTGCCGTCATGCCGCGCACGCACTCGCTGGCGCTGCGCCTCGCCCGGGTCGCCGAGGGAACGTTCGACGCCGGCATCGCCGGCGGCAGCAGCCACGACTGGGACCTTGCGGCCGCCGACCTTTTGGTGCACGAAGCGGGCGGCGCATTGACGTCTTTCGAAGGCGTCGCTGTGACCTATAATCGTCCCGTGCCGCGGCACGGGATGCTCGTCGCGGCCGGCCGGGAGCGACACGCGGCGCTGCTCGAACTTTTCAGGGATGAACGCCTCGCGTCACTCTAAAACGCAACTGCGCGCGGAACGATCATCATGGCTGACACCCCAAAACAATTGCTCCACCTGGTGTTCGGCGGCGAGCTGGAAAACGTCGCCGACGTCACCTTCAAGGATCTCGACAAGCTCGACATCGTCGGCGTCTACCCGAATTATGCCAGCGCCTACGCGGCCTGGAAGGCGAAGGCGCAAGGCACCGTCGACAATGCCGAGATGCGATACTTCATCGTGCACATGCACCGGCTGTTAGATCCGCACGGCACCGCTCCACAGCGCTGAGATGAGGCATGCAGTTTTGGCGGCGCATCGGCCGGCAGCAATGGGCTAAGACGGCGCTCGGCGTCGTCGCCGCCGAATATGTGCGTTTCGTCGACAAGACCACACGGCTGACGGTCGAGCCGCCCAACGCCTGGGACCGCGCCGAAGCGGATATGCCGATCATCATCGCGTTCTGGCATGGCCAGCATCTGCTTGCGACCAACGCGCGCAAACCTGGCTATCGGGTGAAGATGCTGGTGTCGCGCCATCACGACGGCGAGGTCAATGCCATTGCCGCGGAACGGCTTGGCGTCGGCACCATCCGCGGCTCCGGCAATCACGCCAGCGGTTTCGTGCACAAGGGCGGCGTCGCCGCGTTCCAGGCCATGCTCGATGCGCTCAACGAAGGCTATTCGGTCGCGCTCTCGGCCGACGTGCCGAAAGTGTCGCGAATAGCCGGCCTCGGCATCATCAAGCTGGCGCAAGCGTCCGGCCGGCCGATCCACGCCATCGCCATCGCCACGCACTGGCGCATCGTGCTCGACAATTGGGATCGCTCCACCATCAATCTGCCGTTCAGCCGCGGCGCCGGCGTGGTTCCCGAGCCGCTACACGTGCCTGCCGATATCGACGATGCAGGCCTCGAAGCAGCGCGGCAAGAGCTCGAAAACCGCCTTAACGCCGCCACGCGCCGCGCCTATGAGATTGTCGATCAGCCGCAACTCCGCTAGCACTCTCTGGGAGGCTTTAGCGTGCCCGATCGACTGCCGCTCGTGCTGCGCCTTTATCAGTTTGCGTCGTTCGCCGCGGCGCCGGTGGCGCCGCGGCTATTGGCGCGGCGGCTCGAGCGCGGCAAGGAGCATCCGACCCGGCTCGCCGAGCGCCGCGGGCAGGCGTCACAGCCGCGGCCGGACGGGCCGCTGATCTGGGTGCATGCGGCAAGCGTCGGCGAAATGCTGGCGGCGGTGCCGCTGATCGAGCGCATCCGCGCGCAGAATTTTGCCGTCCTCGTCACGTCGGGCACGGTGACGTCGGCGGCGCTTGCCGAGCATCGCTTGCCGTCGGGCGTGCTGCACCAGTTCATCCCGCTCGACGCGCCGCGCTATGTCGGCCGCTTCCTCGATCATTGGCGGCCCGATCTGGCGCTGTTCGTCGAATCCGATCTGTGGCCCAATCTGATCGTGGAATCCGGGCATCGCAAGATCCCGATGATCGTGGTCAACGGCCGGCTCTCGGAGCGCTCGTTTCACCGCTGGCAGATGGTGCCCGGCGTGATCGCGGCGCTGTTGTCGCGCTTCGATCTCTGCCTCGCCCAATCGAGCGCCGACGCGCAGCGCTATGGCACGCTCGGCGCTCCCCGCGTGACTTCGACCGGCAACCTCAAGCTCGACGTGCCGGCGCCGCCGGTCGATGAAGCCATGTTGCGGCAATTGAAATTGAGTTTCGGCTTGCGTCCGGTCATTGCCGCGGCCTCGACCCATGACGGCGAGGAGATCGCCATCATCGCCGCGCACCGGCGGCTGCGCGCCAAGCATCCCGCGCTGCTCACCATCATCGCACCGCGCCATCCGGCGCGCGGCGCGGCAATCGCCGACATCGCCAAGGTCGCCGGACTATCGGTCGGGCTGCGCTCGCGCGGCGAAGCGCCGAAGCAAGATATCGACGTCTATATCGCCGACACGCTGGGCGAGCTCGGCCTGATCTACCGGCTCGCGCCCATCGTGTTCATGGGCGGCTCGCTGGTCGAGCACGGCGGGCAAAATCCGATCGAGGCGATCCGGCTCGGCGCCGCCGTGGTGCACGGCCCCCATGTGTGGAATTTCGCCGAAATCTGCGCCACCCTCGACAAAGCGAACGGCGCAAAACTCGTCGCCGACGAAGAGGCGCTGACGGTGCAGCTCAACGCCTGGCTCGCCAATCCGGCGGCGCGCAACGCGGTCGCGGAAGCCGGCGCAAAGACCGTGCGGCAGCTCGGCGGCGCGCTCGACCGTACGTTGGCGGCGCTCGATCCTTATCTCGTGCAACTGCGTCTCGAGCAAAGAGCGTCGTGATGCGCGAGCCGGCCTTCTGGTGGCGCAAAGGCGGCGGCAGCCTGCTCGCGCCCCTGGCCGCCATTTATGGCGCAGTGGCGTGGAGTCGCATTCAAGCGCAAGGCCAGCGCGCCGGCGTGCCGGTGATCTGCCTGGGCAATCTCACGGCCGGCGGCGCCGGCAAGACGCCGGCCGCGCTTGCGGTGGCGCGTCTTCTGCTTGCGGTGCACGAGCGGCCGTTCTTCCTCAGCCGCGGCTATGGCGGCAAGCTCGCCGGACCGGTGCGCGTCGATCCGTCGTTTCATCACTCGGCCGACGTCGGCGACGAGCCGCTGATGCTGGCGCGGCTCGCGCCCACCATTGTCGCCCGCGACCGCGTCGCCGGCGCCCGCATCGCCCGCTCCGCCGGCTCAAGCATCATCGTCATGGACGACGGATTCCAGAACCCGTCGCTGACCAAGGACCTCTCTATCCTTCTGGTCGACGGCCGCCGCGGCATCGGCAACGGCCGCGTCATCCCGGCCGGCCCGTTGCGGGCGCCGCTCGAAATCCAGATCGCGCGCGCGCAAGCACTGGTCGTCGTCGGCCCGCCGGACGGTGCCGCCAAAATTTTGGACACCGCGCGCCGGTTTGGCGTCACCGTATTCCACGGCCGGCTCGAAGCCGACCGCAACAGCCTCGCCGCGCTCGGCAAGCGCAAGGTGCTGGCCTTCGCCGGCATCGGCAATCCGGAGAAATTTTTCGCAACGCTGACCGAGGCCGGCATCGCGGTTGCGGCGCGGTCAAGCTTTCCCGATCACCACCGTTACACCGCGGTCGATGCGAAAGCCTTGATCGCGCGCGCGCAAGCGGAAAACCTCGTGCTGATCACCACGGAGAAGGATCACATCCGTCTCGCCGGCAATCCGGCGCTCGCGGCGCTGGCCGCCCATGCCAGCATCTTGCCGGTGCGGCTCGTCATCGACGAGCAGGACGCGTTTCGCCAAATGGTGTTGAACGTCGCGAAAAGGGCTTAGCCCGATATGGGCGCGTCGCGTCGTCAAATGCCCAGATAGGCCGCCTGCACTTGTTTGTTGTTGGCCAGATCGGCGCTAGAACCGCGCATAATGATCTTGCCGCTCTCGAGCACGTAAGCGCGCTGCACCAATGTCAGCGCGCGTGCGACATTCTGCTCGACCAGGAGGATGGCCGTGCCCATGGCGTGGATTTCCTGGATCTTCTGGAATGTGATATCGGTCATGACCGGAGCGAGACCCAACGACGGCTCGTCGAGCATCAACAGACGCGGCTTCAACATCAGGCCGCGGCCGACAGCGAGCATCTGCTGTTCCCCGCCGCTCATCGTTCCAGCGAGCTGCCGGCGACGCTCCGCCAGAACGGGGAAAATGCCGAAAACAAGATCCAGTGTATGGGCGCGGTCGGCTTTGGCGCGCGGCACGTAGGACCCGATCTCGAGGTTTTCCTGCACGGTCATTTCGGGGAACACCTGACGGCCTTCCGGAACGTGGGCGATACCGAGTTCCGCGACCTTGTACGGCGGCAAGGCTGCGATGTTCGTGCCCAAAAACGTGATCGTACCCGCCGTCAACCGCATCAAACCCGAGATCGCGCGCAGCGTGGTGCTCTTGCCGGCGCCGTTTGCGCCCAACAGGCCGACGGCTTCGCCCTCGCCGACGTCGATGCTGATATTGCCGATCGCCGGAACGGAGCCGTAACTGGCGCTCACTGCGGATAGCGCTAACACGCAGCTTCTCCCGGCGCCGCCACATGCACGTAGCCCGACCCTAGATAGGCGCGAACCACCTCTTCGTTCGCGACCACCTCTTTGGGGCTGCCTTCGGCAATCTTCTGCCCGTGATCGAGCACCACGATGTGCCGCGCCACCGCCATGATTGCGCGCATCACGTGCTCGACGATGATGATGGTCAGCCCGCGCTGCGAAAGTTTTCCAACGAGCGCGACGGCTTGATCGATCTCGGCCGGATTGAGCCCGGCCATGACCTCATCGAGCAGCAAAAGCCGCGGCTCGGTCGCGAGCGCGCGCGCCATTTCGAGCCGGCGCTGGTCGATCGTGGTCAAGTCGCGCGCCGGGGCGTGTTCCTTGGCCGACAGGCCGACGAATTCGATCGCCTCCCGGGCTTTGGCGCGGGCGACATCGAGTTTTTTGTCGCGTAGGAACGCGCCGGTCATCACGTTGGCCAAGACCGTCATGCCGCCAAAGGGCCGCGCCACCTGAAACGTCCGCGCCAAGCCGTGCCCGCAAATGTCGTATGGCCGCAGTCCGACGATCTCGCGACCGAACGCCGACACCGAGCCTGAGTCCGGCCGGTGAAAGCCGGTGATCAGATTGAAGCTCGTCGTCTTGCCGGCGCCGTTCGGCCCGATCAGCGCAACGGTCTCGTTTTCGGCCACCGAAAAGCTCAAGTCTTGCACGGCGCGCAAGCCCCCGAACCGCTTGCTGAGATGACGGACAACGAGCGCCTCAGCCATCGATGACTGCCTCGCTGGCGCGCGCCGGACCGGTACGAACGATGCGTCCGTAAGCCTCGATGAGAACGCCGAGCAGCCCGGTCGGCCGCCACAAGATCACGGCGATGAGAATAAGACTGTAGACCGTCAACTGCACCCCACCGAGCGAACTGCCGAGCCAGCTTTGCAAGAGCGCAGACGTTGCCTCCAGCAGCACGGTGCCGATCACCGGACCCCACAGCGTTCCGATGCCGCCGACGATGGACACCAGGGCGGCTTCAACCGAAATGTTGAAACTAAATGCGGTCGCCGGATCGATGAAATAGATGTACTGAACGTAGAAAGTCCCGGCGAGCGCCGTGAGAAATGCGCTGACCAGATAGATGTCGCGCTTGATCCGCAGCGCGTTCACCCCGATCGCTTCGGCGGCGTCCTCATCCTCGCCGATGGCGACCAAGTAATATCCCATCCACGATCGCTCGATCCGCCAGGTGATCGCCAGCCCGATCGCCAGCAAGCCGAGCGCGATATAGTAATACGCAGCCTTGGCGTCGAACTGCATCATCAGCGGCGCGTTGCCGAGATTGGGAATGGTCGTGCCCTCGGCGCCCCAGGCGAAATCGCGAAATTTTAGAAACAACAGCATCAAGACTTGGGCGGTGGCAATGGTGGCGATGGCAAAATACGGCCCGCGCAGGCGGAAGCACAGCGCGCCGATCGGCAGGCTCGCCAGCATCGCCACGCCGCCGCCGGCGACCATCCCGATCCACGGTGAGATGCCGAACCGAATCTGCAATATCGTCGAGGTGTAGGCTCCGAGCCCAAAATAAGCGGCATGACCCAGGGAGAGTTGTTTGGCATAGCCGCCCATCAGGTTCCAGGCGACGCCGATAAAGGCGAACAGCAGGACCCTGATGAAAATGTCGATCGCGAACCGGCTCGTCACCACCAAGGGCAGCGCCAGCATGACCACTGCGAGCAGGGCAAGCCAAAACATGCCCGAATGACGGAGCCCGCGCATTATCGCGCACCTCCGCCGGCCAGGCCGGTTGGTCTAAACGCGAGCGTCAGGAGAAGCATCAGAAAGACCACAATCAATCCTGAATCGGCGCCGACGAATTGAATCCCGAGCGACTCCGCGACGCCCATCATCAGACTGGCGATCAACGCGCCTTTAACATTGCCCAGCGTGCCTAGGACAACGGCCACGAACGCCATCAGCACGAAGACCTGGCCGGCCATTGGCGAAGCCGGGTAGAACGGCATGAGCAGCGAGCCGGCGGCGCCCGCCAGCGCCAGCGATACTCCGACCGCGACGCAGAACACGCGATTGGTATTGATGCCCATCAGCATCGCCACTTCAGGCTTCTGCGCGGCGGCACGCATAGCCTTGCCCATATCCGTTGCATGCAGGAAGAGCCAGAGAGCGCCGCTGAGCGCCATCGCCAGCACGAAGGCGATGAGCTTTGCGACCGGGATATAGAGCGGACCGAGATAAAGCGCCGTATCGGAATACGACGTTTGCACGGTCCGATAGTTGGCCGTGAACAACAGCAATGCGAGGTTCATCAGCAGCAGCGACAGCGCAAAGGTGAGGAAGATCTGCGGCATGTCGCTAAGCCCGAGAACGCGGCGGATCAGGAAATGCTGCAACCCGACGCCGATCAGAAACAGCACCGGCATGGACACCGCAAGCGACAATAGAGGATCGATGCCGAAGCGCGTAGCGAGAAAGAAGCTGATATACATGCCGATCATCACGAATTCGCCTTGGGCGAAGTTCACGATTTTCACGACGCCGAAGATCAGCGTCACGCCGATACTCACCAGCGCATAGATGCCGCCTATGAGCAGGCCGTTCACCACGGCCTGTGCCAGTGTTTCCAGCATCGGACCCTTGATGGGGTTTTAGGTTTTCAGCAGCGGGGCGCGCGCATCGTCTTTCGGAAATACGCTCGCCAGATCGCCGTTCTGCCATTGCACGCCGACCGGATGGGCGTAAATGTTCTTGCCGTCCGGACCGAACTTCACCCGGCCGCCCGGCCCCATCGCGGCATAGCCCGACGACACGTCGAGCGCGGCCAGCGCACCGCGCACTTTCTCCGGATCGGTCGACGCCGCCCGCTCGAGCGCGTCGGCGAGCATGAAGGTCTGCGCGACCAGGCCCCCGGCGTACTCGAAAAGAAACTCGCCATACTGCTTCTTGTATACGGCGTTCACCTTCTCGGCCTCGGCGCTGCAATCGTGATTCCAGTGCGCGACGCCCTGCAAGCCCTCGGCGAGCGTTCCCACGCTTTTGTAGAAATCGGGAATGACGAATCCGCCGGAGCCGCCATTGAGTGCGATCTTGAGGCCGACCTGCTTGATGGTGCGCACGATCAGAATGAGGTCGTTCAGGTAGGACACCGAGAACAGCGCATCGGCGCCGGACGCCTTGACCTTGTTGATGAGCGGACCGGCATCGGCGAAGCCCGCCGAGTACGGTTCGAACATCACGATCTCGACGCCCTCGCCCGGCGCCTTTTCCCGCAAGCCGTTCGAGGTCGAGGTGCCGAACGCGGTGTTCTCGAATATCACCGCCACTCTCGGCTTGTCGCTCACCAGTTTCGACATTTGCAGTTGCGCCTGGGCGAACTGCGAAGCGCGCGCGAACGGCGTGAAAGTATAGTGGCGGTCCTTGTTGAGCTGATCGGAGCTCGATCCGGTGATGAGCGGCACTTTTGCCCGCTCGGCCACCTCACTCGCGATCAGGGTGAGCGCGCTGGCAAAGCAGCCGTGGATCGCCGCAAGCTTATAGCCGTTGATCAGCCGGTCGGTCTCGGTGCGCGTGACGGTGGTATCGCTTTGCACATCCGAGACGATCAGGTTGAGCTTGGCGCCGCCGAGCGATTTTATGCCGCCAGCGTCGTTGACCATCTGCACCGCGAGCTTGGCGGCATTGACGCAGCCCTGGCCGATCTGGGCCATGCTTCCGGTGACCGGGTAAAGGCCCCCGATGTTGACGGGTTCTGCCGCCCGCAAGCGCAGCGGAAATGCGCCGAATGTCGTCGCGGCAAGCGCGCCGCCTGCGGTCTTGATGAGGAAGTCCCTGCGGCGCTGCCGCCGTTGCGATGTCCGACCCTGGCCATTTTTCATCGTCACCTCCCATGGCGTTAAAGGGCGCGCGGCGGCGCGAGCCCTGACAAAAAGCTATTCCGCCAAGCGACTATTGCGCTTGTTCTCCCCCTTGCGATCGGGAGCCGATAAATTGTATACAAAATTATATGTAAGATTGCAAACAGCCAGGTTTTGCCTTATTCAAGCGCCCTGCGGCAACGGGCACGACGGCGCCGATCGGACAGAACAGGGATTTCCGGGTTTCCCCATGACGGTGCAAAGGACACTGCGAAAAAAGCCGGCGCAGCGCGGCGCGACTGCGCCGGCGAAACGACGCTTGGGTAAAGTGGCGGCAAAACACGGCGCGCGGGGACCGGCCGTTGCCGAGCTCATCGCGACGCGCCTCGAAGAGGACATCGTGCTGGGCCGACGCCATCCGCGTGAGCGGCTCATCGAGCAGGACCTTTGCCAGCAATTCAACACGCACCGTGCCGACGTACGGCTGGCTTTTTTCGAGCTGGAGAAAAAGGGGATTATTCAGCGCATCCCAAACCGCGGCGCGATGGTGCGCGACCTCTCACCGCAAGAGGTCACGGAAATCTACGCAGTCCGCGAAGAATTGGAGGTCATGGCGGTTCGAATTCTGCCATTTCCCGTCACGCGGGGCGACATCGACAAGCTCGACGAAATCCAGCGCAAGTACGGCGCAGCAATCGACAGCGGCGATTTGCTCAACGTATTCTACGGCAACCTGCATTTTCACCGCACCTTGTATGAGCTGTGCGGCAATACCTGTCTCATCGAGACGATCGAGCAGCTCGCGCAAAAGGTCTACGGCATAAGATCGTATGCCAATGCCTATCCGGATGCGCTCGATCGTGCGCGTCGCGACCATCTTGGCATGATCGCTGCGTTACGGACTTCGAATCGCGACGAGCTGATCGCGCTCACGCGGCGCCATCTGGAACCGTCGCCGGCAGCCTATATTCGCGCGTACCAACGTCGCTTTGGCGATGTCAGCCCGCCGCCGCGCCAGTCTTAGAAAGTGCCGCACCCTATAAGGATGGCACTGCGACAATCTCGCGCCCTCTGCCTTACTGGGATTTTCGCACGTACCCTGCCGCTTGCCGCTGCGCCACGGCTTCGGGCGTGGCATAGGCTTCCTGCAGATCGACGCTCCAGTAGCGCAATTCCTCGAGCGGAATGGCGACGCCGGTCACCGCGCAACGCACGAAGGCGCCGGGCCGCACCACGCGGAAATCGCCGTCGAGATATTTGACGTCGGCCTCGCCGGGCATCGGGGTCGGACGATCGGTACGATTGAGCAAGTGCGCCTCCGACTGCTTCCTCGAAAATCCGGACCGGCCCCCGACTCAAAGCTTGAACGGCCCGTAGCTCGCGCAACATAATCATTCCGCCGCCAAGACGAAACCCTCTTACTTTTGATCGCTTAAGACCTGCGCCGTGGAGCACACCATGATACGCTGCCATCCGGCAACGCCGGCCGAGGCGGCGAATTCGCATTGGCAGATATGGACTTTCGCAGATTCATCCTCGCGCTTGCCGGCGTCGCCCTCGGCGCCGTCATAGCCCTTGCCGCCGCGTCGGAGCGCGTCGATATCCCCGCCGACAATGTGACGCTCCACGGCACGCTGTACCGGCCCGAGGGCGACGGACCGTTTCCAGCCGTGGTGGCGATGCACGATTGCGGCGGGCTGATCCGCCGTCCGGCGATGCAGGCGCAGCTCTACGGCGAATGGGCCAATCTGTTGGTCGGCAAAGGCTTTGTCGTGCTGTTCCCGGACTCGTTCGGCTCCCGCGGGCTCGGCCCGCAATGCCGCGAAGCCAACCGCAAGGTTCATGCGCGGCGCGAGCGCGTCGCCGACGCCAATGCGGCGCGGCGCTGGCTGCAGACCCAGGGCTATGTCAAGGCCGACCACATCTCGCTGCTGGGCTGGTCGCACGGCGGCGTCGCGACGCTGTGGACGGTGCGCCCGACCGCCGTGCCCCATGACGGCGGCGCCGATTTCCGCTCTGCGGTCGCGTTCTATCCGAGCTGCCGCCGCCTGCGCGAGACCGCCTGGAGCGCCCGCGTGCCGACGCTGATCCTGATCGGCGGCGCCGACGACTGGACGCCGGCATCGGCCTGCCAGCAGATGGTCGCCGGCGCCCTCGGCCGCAGCGCCCGCGCCGAGATCGTCGTCTATCCGGGCGCCTATCACGAATTCGACCGCGCCAATGCGCCGATCCGGCTGCGCACCGGCTTGGTCAACACTGTCGATCCCCTAGGCCGGGCGCATGGCGGCACCAACCCGGCGGCGCGCAACGACGCGCTCAAGCGCGTGCCGGCGTGGCTGGAGAAATAACGAAAGGCGCGTACCGCTCTACAAATAACCGGCGCCGGCGCTTTCGGCGAAACGTGCCGGCTCGCCTTCCCAGACGATGCGGGCGTGTTCGAGCACATAGACGCGGTCGGCGTGCGGCAGCGCGAAGGTGACATTCTGCTCGCCGAGCAGCACCGTGATCGGTGTGGTCTGGCGCAAGCGTTCCAAGGCCTTGGACAATTGCTCGAGGATGACCGGCGCCAAGCCGAGCGTCGGCTCGTCGAGCATGAGCAATTTCGGTTTCATCATCAGCGCACGCGCGATGGTCAGCATCTGCTGCTCGCCGCCGGACAGCGTACCGGCCGCCTGCTTCTGGCGGTCGCGCAGGATCGGGAACAGGTCGAACAGCCAGCCGATCTGTTCCGCGCACTCCGCGGACGGCAAATGCTGGCCGCCGAGATCGAGATTTTCGCGCACCGTCATGTCGACAAAGAGTTCGCGCCCCTCTGGGCATTGCACGATGCCCTCGCGCGCGATGGTCGCCGCGGTCAACCCGCGCAATGACGCACCCTCGCGGCGGATATCACCGGCATAGGGCAAAAAGCCGGAGATGGTATTGAACAACGTGGTCTTGCCGGCGCCGTTCAAGCCGACCACCGAGACGAATTCGCCGGCATGGACGTGGATCGAGACGTCGTCGAGCGCCTGCGCCTTGCCGTAATGCACGCTGACGTTCTTGACTTCGAGGAACGGCGTCGTGGCGTCGCGGAACGAGGATTCCGGACGCGCCGCGGTCTCCATGCTGCCGCCGAGATAGACGCGGCGCACGGTCTCGTTGCGCATCACCTCGTCGGCTGTGCCTTCGGCGATGCGCTCGCCGACATACATGGCGAGCACGCGGTCGACCAGGCGCGCCACGCTTTTGACGTTGTGGTCGACCAGGAGAATGGCGCGGCCGTCGTCGCGCAATTCGCAGATCAGGTCGGAGAATGCCGCAGTCTCTTTCGAGGTCAGCCCGGCGAACGGCTCATCGATCAGCAGCACCTGCGGATTCCGCGCGATCGCCTTGGCGATCTCGATCTTGCGCAGATCGGCGAACGGCAACGTCGCCGGCCGCCGGTCGAGCACGCCGCTCAGGCCGACGCGCGCGGCGATGGCGCGGGCTTTGGTGTCGGTTTCCGGATCGGCGAGCAGCCGGGTGAGCTTGTCGGGAAGGAGCGCGAGCTTGATGTTCTCCAGCACGGTCTGGCGGTGCAGCGGCCGCGAATGCTGGAACACGATGCCGGCGCCCATGCGCGCGACCTTGTGCGACGGCCAGCCGGCGACCTCGGTGCCGTTGATGCGCACCGAGCCGGCATCGGGCCGCTCGATGCCCATGATCAGCTTCATCACCGTCGATTTGCCGGAGCCGTTCGGGCCGATCAGGCCGAGAATTTTGCCGGCGTCGACGCCAAACGCCATCTCCTTGACGGCGACCAGGCCGCCGAAGCGCTTGGTGAGGCCTGAGACTTCGAGATGCGCGCGCTCCGCCATGCTCACGAAGTCTCTTTGCTGCGGGTGAGCAGGCCGAAAAAGCCGTTCGGGAACAACAACACCACGACCAGCGCCATGGCGAAGACGATGAAATTCGCCAGATCGCCAACCGGGCGCAGCGCCTCGCTCATGGCGATGATGAAGATCGCGCCGAGCACGCCGCCGAGAATGGTGCGCCGGCCGCCGATCACCGCGGCGATGATGATCTGCACGCCGACGGTGATGTCGACGAAGGTGCCGACCGAGGCCGAGCCGAGATAGAACACCAACAGCGCGCCGGCAAGGCCGGAGAAGAAGGCGCTGATGATGAAAGCTGTGAGTTTGTGCTTGGTGACATTGAAGCCGAGCGCACCGGCTTGCACCGCATCCTGGCCGCTGGCTTGCAAGATCAGCCCGACCGGCGAACGCGACAGCGCGAACAGGATGGCGCCGCTGATCGCCATGAACCACAGCGCGATCAGGTAGTTCTTGGCATCGCTGATGGTGATGACATCGGGCACGGTCAACCCGATCTCGCCGCCGGTGAGGCTGGCGTCGACCACGACAAAATTCTGCAGCATCAGCACCGCGACCAGCGTGGTCAGCCCGAAATAGGGGCCGCGCACGCGCAATGCCGGCAGCGCCAGCACCACGCCGCCGGCGACGGCCGCAAGCGCACCGGCGGCGACGCAGAGCCAGATCGGCGGCTGATAGAGATTATCGAGAATGCCCGCGGTATAAGCCCCGGTGCCGATCAGGAATGTCGGCCCGAAGTTCACTTCGCCGGCAAAGCCGAACAGCAGGTCCCAGGCCATGGCGAACACGCCGAAATAATAGGCGATGGTGAGCAGGCCGAGGATGTATCCGGAAACACCGAGCGGCAGGAACGAGGCGAGCGCGACCGCGACGAGGCCGATGAAGAGAACGCGCGTGGTCGAAAGGCCGCCCATTCAGCGCCGCCCCAATAGCCCGCGCGGGCTGACATACATCACGGCGACGAGCAGAAGCAGCGCCGGAATAGTGCGATAGGCCGGCGAGATCAGATAAGCGGTCAGGGTTTCCAGATAACCGACCACATAGGCCGCGATCAGCGCGCCGGAGACGCTGCCGAGGCCACCGAGTACGACGATGGAGAACGCGCTCGCGGTAAGCGGCCCGACGCTATAGGACGACACGCCGAGGAACATGCCGAGTAGCACGCCGGCGACGCCGACCAGCACGCCGTAGATCGCCCACACGGCGATATAGACCTGCGACAGCTCTACGCCGAGCAGCGTCACGCCGCGCGGATTCATCGACGCTGCCAGCACCGCCTTGCCGGCGCGTGTACGGTTGACCAGGAGCCACAATATGCCAATCACCAGCCAGCACACCACCGCGGTGAAAATCTCATTCGACGGCGTACGCACGCCGACGATCCGCACCACGCCTTCGACGATCGGCGCCACAGTTTTCGCATTGTTGGTGTAGAAATAGGCAATCAACTCTTGGAGCATGATGCCCCACAGCAGCGTCGCGGTGAGGATAAAAATCTCCTTTTCCTCCTCGCGGATTTTGCGCGACTGCTGCAGCGGCCGCACGATCAGGAAATAAGTGATCATGGACGCGATAAGGCCGACGGCGACGCCGACCGTGGCGCCCGCATAGGGCCCGACATGCAGATCGTTGCCGGCCGCCCAGGCGGCGACCACGGCAGCCACCATCAGCGCGCCATGCGACAGATTGAGCACGCCGGAGACGCCGAAAATCAGCGCAAAGCCCGTGGCGCCAAGCGCATAGAGCGAACTGATCGCAAAGCCGTCGATCAGGATTTGCCAGAACAGCATCAATCAGACACCACGATCACGCACCTAGCTTACATAAGCATTCTCCCCGCTCGCTTGCGCGGACGGGGAGAATTTAGGAAAGCCTCGATTGGCGCCTCGTCAGTTGGCCGCGCCGACCTTAACGAATTTCGGAAATTTGAGCTTGCCGTTGGCGACATTGGCCGGCCACAGATTGGTCTGCTTGCCGTCCTGCCATTGCAGCATCAGGCCAGTGATGGTGTCGGGGCCGACCTTAAGCGCGTGCGGATTGGGCGTGTCCTTGCCCTTGAACTGGATGCGACCGATGGTGCCGACATAGTCGGTCTTCTCCAGTGCATCGACCAGCTTGTCGGAATCGGTCGAGCCGGCGCGCTTGAAGGCATCGGCAAGATAATAGACCTCGTCATAGGCGGTATAGCCGCAATAGGACGGGAAGTTGCCGTACTTTGCCTTGAACGCCTTGACGAACGGCAGCGTCTTCGGCGTCACCGCCACGTCGGGTCCGGACACCGCCTGATAGAGCACGCCTTCGACCGCACCATTGGTATCGTTCCAGAAGCTCGAATTGGTCGCCTGCGAGGAAATGCCGAACATCGGGATCGGCACTTCTTGCTGCTTCCACTGCACCGTCGGCTGCACGCCGACGTGGGAAATGCCGGTGATGATCACGTCAGGCTTCTCGCCCTCGATCTTGTTGAAGATCGGCGTGAAGTCGGTGGTGTCCGGGGAGACGCGGATATGGTCGAGCACCTGCAAGCCGATCGTCGGCAGGCATTTGATGTATTCGGCGTCAAGCGGCGTCGTCCACGCTGCATCCTCGCTCATCACCACGGCGGTCTTCATGTGCAGCTGATTGACCAGAAGGTCCTTGGCCGGAGCGCAGACGGAGTCCGCAATACTGGTCGAGGTCAGATAGCCATGGAACGTGTATTTCAGATTGTCGTAATCCTTGGCAATGTTCTGGGTGATCACGTCGGACGCGGCGCCGGGCGTCACCATCACGGTCTTCAAGCGGCCGGTCCACGGCTCGAGCGCCAGCACGACCTCGCTGATATAGCTGGCGATCACCGCATTGACGTGATCTTCGCCGACGGCGCGCTGAAACGCGCGCACGGATTCCGCGGCGGAGGAGTGATTGTCGTAGGAGACGATTTCAATCTTCTTGCCGTTGACGCCGCCTGCGGCGTTGATCTCGTCGGCGGCAAGCTGCGCGGCCTGCGGGATCGAGGAGCCGGAAACCGCTTGCGCCTCGGCGATGACGCCGATCTTGATGGTGTCTTCGGCGTAGCCCGGCGTCGCCAGAACCAGCGCGAGACAAGTCGCGCCGGCTGCGACAATGGCGCGTTTATCGAGCATTCTCATCGTCATTACCTCCCTGGGAAATTAAGGTCGTCTCGTCCCGGACAACCGCTTGGCCGGCAGTCTAGCCCATCGCCTTAGACCGGCAAGCGCGTTTTTGTCGCGTAAATCTCATGCTTTAGGCGGATAGCCGACCCCTCGGCCGACCTGCTAGTCGCCGCGCGCCAATGTCCGTTATGCTGGCACAATAACACCGCACGAGGACCAAACGTCCTTAAGCAAATTTTGTATAGGGGCAGGATGAGACAGCTCAGCATCGGCGACGTCACCATCACCAGCATCATCGAACGCGACGGGCCGTGGCGGAAGCCGGAAGAAATGTTCCCGGCTTACGATCCCGACATCGGCCGGCGTCATCTCGCCGCCCTCGACTCGGAAGTGTTCGATCCAGTCTCGGGCCGCATGGTCATCACCTATCAGACCTATGTGGTGCGCACGCCGAAACACACCATCCTGATCGACACCTGCACCGGCGAGGACAAAGGCTATCCGCCGCCGATGGACTTTCCGAAACAACCCTGGCTCGACGGCTTTCACGCCGCAGGCCTGCGCTTCGACGACATCGATTACGTGTTCTGCACCCACCTGCACATCGACCATACTGGCTGGAACACGGTGCTGCGCAACGGCCGCTGGGTGCCGACGTTTCCAAAGGCGAAATACATTTTCCACAAAGGCGAATATGCCGCGTGGGAGGAGGAAGCCAAACGCGGCGGCAACCGGCCCGGCGGCGGCGGCAATGTGTGGCCGTTCAATTGCGAGCCGGTGGTCGCGGCCGGGCAAGCGCTTCTGGTCGACGACGATTATCAGCTCGATGATACGCTGTGGCTCACGCCGACGCCCGGGCATTCGCCGTGCCATTGCTGCGTCAATATCCGCTCGCGCGGGCAGCAGGCGATCGTCGTCGGCGATCTGATGCATCACGCGCTGCAGTGCCGCGAGCCGGACTGGTCGACGGTGTTCGACTGGGATCCCAAGCAGGCCGCGCAATCGCGGAAAAAATTCTTAAGCGACACCGCCGGCACCGGCCGGTTCGTGCTGCCGATCCATTTTCCGCATCCGACCACCGGGCTGATCGAGGCCGACGGGGCGCGGTTTCATTACAAATTCGTGCGCTAAAGCGCGGACTCATATTGGTCGCAAGTCCGCTTTTCGAGGTCTTCGTCATGTTGTTTCTGGTCATATCGACGCCGCGGCCCGAACGGCCTTCCGATCTCGCGGAGCGTCGGCAATCGTTCTGGCCATGGATGGCCAAGTACGAGGCGAGCGGGGTGTGCCGGCACATCTACGCCCGCGCCGGGCGCGGCGCGATTGCCGTCCTCGACGTGGCAAGCAATGAGGCCCTGCATCAAATCCTGAACGAGTGGGCCGACATCATTCCCGCCCATTTCGATACCTATCCGCTGGTCGATCTGGAGACGACAAAACGGATGCTTGCCGCCCAGGTGGCGGCGAAGAATTGAGCCACGTATTTGTCGGAGCCTTCCGTTTCACGCTATTCGCCTTGCAGGGAGAAAAACGCGCCATGACACAACGTCCGGATTCCGAACGCTTCGATTACATCGTCGTCGGCGCCGGCTCGGCCGGCTGCGTGCTGGCCAACCGGCTGACTGCGTCCGGCCGCCATCGCGTGCTGCTCTTGGAAGCCGGCGGCCACGACCGCCATTTCTGGATCCACGTGCCGCTCGGCTTCGGCAAGTTGTTCAACGATGCCAAGGTCAATTGGCTTTACAAATCCGAGCCGGAGCCCGAGCTCAACAATCGGCAGATCATCCAACCGCGCGGCAAGGTGTTGGGCGGATCGAGCTCGATCAACGGGCTCCTCTACATCCGCGGCCAGCACGAGGATTACGATCACTGGCGGCAGCTCGGCAATACCGGCTGGGCGTTTACCGACGTGCTGCCGTATTTCCGGCGCGCCGAGGATCAGGAACGCGGCGCCGACGAGCTGCACGGTACCGGCGGGCCGCTTGCCGTCTCCAATGTGTGCGAGCCGCACCCGTTGTGCGAAGCCTTCCTCGAAGCGGCCGAACAAACCGGCATTCCGCGCAACGACGATTTCAACGGCCCGACCCAGGAAGGTGCCGGCTATTTCCAGCTCACCGCGAAAAACGGCCGCCGCTGGTCGACAGCCGCCGGCTATCTAAAACAGGCGCGCAAGCGGAGTAATCTCAAGGTCGAGCTCAACGCGCTGGCGACACGGGTCCTGTTCGAGGGCCGCCGCGCCGTCGGCATCGAATATCGCCAAGGCGCGGTGACGCGCACCGCTTACGCCGACGGCGAAGTCATTCTCGCAGGCGGCGCGTTCAATTCGCCGCAGCTTTTGCAACTCTCCGGCGTCGGGCCTGCGGATCTGCTGCTCCGCCACGGCATCGCAGTGCTCGCCGACATGCCCGGCGTCGGCTCCGACCTGCAAGACCATCTTCAGGTGCGCATGCAGTTCCGCTGCACCGAACCGATCACCGCCAACGACGTGATCAACAATTGGCGCTACCGCTACGGCGCCGGCATCCGCTACATGCTGTCGCGCAAAGGGCTGTTGAGCGTCGGCGCCGGCTATGCCGGCGCGTTCTTCCGCACCCGGCCCGATTTGGCGACGCCCGATGTGCAGATTCATTTTCTGATCTTCTCGACCGAGACCGCGGGCGCCGCGGTGCATCCGTTCTCCGGCTTCATGGCCTCGATCTGCCAGTTGCGGCCGGAGAGCCGCGGCACGGTGCGCATCAAATCAAATAATCCGAGCGACGCGCCGGCGATCCAGCCGCGCTATCTGTCGGCGCGCGCCGATTGCGACACCGTGGTCGCCGGCTTGCAGGTGCTGCGGAAGGTCATGAGCCAGCCGGTGATGCGCAAGCTCATCGCCGAGGAACACGCGCCCGGGCCGCAGTGCCAAAGCGACGCCGATCTCCTGGCCCATGCCCGCAACACCGGCACCACGGTCTATCATCCGACTTCGACCTGTCGCATGGGGCCTGATGCAGCTGCAGTTGTCGATGAGCGGCTGCGCATGCGCGGTTTCGAGCGCCTGCGCGTGGTCGATGCCTCGATCATGCCGACCGTGGTTTCCGGCAACACCAATGCGGCCGCGGTCATGATCGGCGAAAAGGGCTCGGACATGATCCTGCAGGACGCGGCGGCAAGCGCGCCGATGGCGCTGTCGGCATAAAAATTCAGCCGGCCGCTTGCAGGCGATCGACTTCAGCGGCGCCGGCCTTTATGCGCGGAATGAGCTCGCGGCCAAATTCGACAGTGTCGTTCATGGGATCAAAACCGCGGATCAGCACCGAGCCGACGCCGAGCTTGTAATATTCCAGGATCGCGGCGGCGACCTGCTCAGCCGTACCGACCAGGCACGACGTGTTGCCGAGTGCACCCGTGGCGCGTGCGATCGGCATCCACAGCCGCTCGTCGTGGACGTCGCGTTCCAGCGCAAAACCCATCAGGCGGCGCCCGGCATTGTCCACCGGTCCTGACACCGCCTCCTGCCGGCTCCAGCCTTTGTTGCCGGAGACGCCGGCCAAAATCCTGTTCGCCTTGTCCCAGGCGGCGCCCTCGCTGGCGGCGATGATCGGGCGCACCGAGACATTGAAGCCTGGCGTGCGGCCGAACACGGCGGCGCGGGCGCGAAACTCCCGCATGCGCTCGCGGGTCGATTTGAGCGGCTCAGCATAGATGGCATAGACGTCGCACAGCCGCGCGCCCATTTCGAGCGCACCGTCCGACGCACCGCCGAAGAAGATGAGCGGATGCGGCTTCTGCACCGGCCGCACGTCGGAATGGGCGCCTTTGACCTTGTAGAAGTCGCCTGCGAAATCGAACGGCCGCTCGTTCGCCCAGGCAAGCTTCATCAGTTCAAGGTATTCGGCGGCGCGGCGATAGCGCTCGTCCTTGGGCGTGAAATCGCCGTCGCCCTCCTGCTCGTCGTCGGTTTTGCCGGTGATGACGTGCAAGACGAGGCGGCCCTGGGTCAGATGATCGAAGGTCGCGATCTTGCGCGCCATCAAGGTCGGCGCCACAAAACCCGGCCGGTGCGCGATGAGATAACCGAGGCGCTCGGTCCGCGCCGCCGCGTGCAGCGCGACGAGAAAGCCTTCGGCGGATGACGACGAATAGCCGACCAGCACCAGATCGAAACCGGACGCTTCGTGGGCGCGCGCGGCCTGCGTCACGTAATCGGGCGACAGGCCGCCTTCGATGACATGCAAGGTGGCGTCGCTGCGCGGTGGCGTGACGCCGATCATGCCGATGATTTTGATGGGCATTGCGCGCTCGCAGTTGCCGAATTGTTGGCCGGACGCCATAGTAGCATTTTTTGGCGCCTACGCGTGCGTCGGCCTAATGCGCACCGCCGCCTTGCCTGAGCTGCGCAATCGCGGCGCGGATCGGCGCGAACGGTCCATATTTGTGTTGCAACTCGCTGAACTTGTCGAAGTAGGGACCATACGGCGCATCCACTGGCTTCGTCAGCAAGTCGGGAAAGTCGTGCGCGAGACCGGCGCGGTGCGGCCGCGGCTGCGACTCCACATAAGCGGCAATGTCCCACGCCTCCTCGACGCCGAGCCGCACATCGAGATAATCGGTGCCGTGCGGCATGTTGAAGTGGATGAAATTGGCGAACGTGATGATGCGCGCCATGCCGGCGCCGTCGTTGAACGAGCCCGGGCCCCAAAGCGGCGGATTGAGGTAGCCGAGATCGGTGCCAGCAGTGCCGCGGCGGATGCCCGATCCATTGGTGTTGTGGCAGGCGGCACAGACGCGCGCGAAAATCGGCTGGCCGCGTTTGGGATCGGCGGCGCGGCTGAGCTCGGGCATATGACCGGCGCCAAGCCCGGGCAATCGTTCGCCGGGCGCCACGCCACTGGAGAGGAATTTGATGTAGGCGACGATGGCCTGCATCTCCGGCGCGTCGTTGGACAACACACGGCCGTTCATGCTCCGGGTCATGCAGGAATTGACGCGATCCTCGATGCTGATCTCGCCGCCGGATTGGGCGCTATATTGCGGAAAATCGCCGAACAGGCCGAATAACGGCAAGCCGAATTTCTTGGTGCCGGCTTCGAGGTGGCAGTTGGCGCAGGCGAGATTGTTGCCGGCATAGCGTTTCGCCGCATCGGGCACATCCGGCCCGATATACGCATAGGTCGCGGTGATGAGATCGCGGCCCTCGCGGACCTGGAGACCGTGCGCATCGCGCGGCAAGGCGCCGATTTCGGGCACACTCCACGGAGACGCGTTTTGTGGATGTGCCGGCATGGTGGACACACCGACGATGACAGCGGCCATGGCCAATCGGATGATCGCGGCGTTGGCGGGCAGATATCTCATGGCGATCGCAGCCGCGCGGTTTCGGCGAGATCGATCTCGCCACGCGCATCGATGACCACGCCGTAATCGCGCCGCGCTTCTTCCAATGTGATCAAACCATCGAGCACATCGTCGCGTACGCTGTGTGGATCGCGCCGGCGCGGATCGCCGAACCCGCCGCCTCCGGGCAGATGCAGCTGGATGGCATCGCGCGGCGGCACGGTCTGCCGGCCCTTTGGCCGGATCGGGCGGCCCGAGCGCAGCGCCACGATGCCGGCGGCGCCGGACTTGCCGCCGTTGCGGCCGCGCGCCGGATTTTTCACCCGTTCGAAATTGCACAAGAGCGCCACCGGATTGGCGCCGGCACCGCCGATCTCGATCACTTGGCCAAGCCCGCCGCGGCGCTGGCCGGCACCGCCCGAGCTTTCGCGAAACTCGCGGCGATAGAACACCACCGGCGCCACGCTCTCGGTCGCTTCCACCGGAATCGTGCGCACGCCGGACGGAAACGCGGTCGCGCTCAAACCGTCCTTCTCCGGTCGCGCGCCGGCGCCGCCGCAATGGAAGATCACCGTGGAGAATTCCGGCAGCGTGCTGGCATCAGTGCCGTCTTCGACTTCATCGACCAGCGAGCCGCCGCCAAAAATCTGCGGATTCCACAACGCCGATGCGCCTTCGGCCGGCACGCCGCCGGGGATGACGTTTTGCAGGCAGCCGAACACCACGTCGGGCAGCATCTGGCCGACGGTATGGCGCGCCGCCACCGGCCACGGCCGCTTGACGTTGAGCAGACAACCTTCCGGCGCGCTCACCGTGATCGGCTCGAGCGAGCCGGCATTGTTCGGCACGTCGGGCGCCACCAGGCATTTGACGCCGAACGCGGTGTAGGCCAGGCAATAATTGTAGACAACGTTGATGCCGTAGGCCGACGCCGAGGAGGTGCCGTCGAAATCGACGTGGATGCCGTCGTCGCTCACGGTCAATGCCGCGTTCAAAAGCAGCGGCTTCTCGTAGCCGTCGATGGTCATGGCGTTGCGATAAGTGCCTTTCGGAAGCTCGCGGATGCGCGTCAGCGTCGCCTCGCGCGAGGCTTCGAGGATGGTGTCGCCGAGCCGGTCAAGATTGGCGATGCCGAACTCTTCCATCATCTCAAGAAGACGCCGGCTGCCTTCGTCATTGCACGCCGCGCAGGCATAGATGTCGCCCTCGACCTGCAGCGGCTCACGCACATTGGCGCGCACCAGCCGCAGCAAATCCTCGTTCATGCGGCCCTCGCGGGCGAGCTTCATGATCGGAATAGCGACGCCCTCCTCGAACACCTGCCTGCCGTCCGGCCCCATGCCAAGGCCGCCGATATCGACGACATGGATGGTGTTGGCGAACAATCCGACCGCTTCGCCGCGACAAAAGCTCGGGGTGACGACGGTGATGTCGTGCAGATGGCCGGCGGTCAGCCACGGATCGTTGGTGATGAAGTGGTCGCCGGGCTTCATGCTGTCGATCGGATAAACATCGAGAAAATGCCGCACGCCGTTGGCCATGGAATTGACGTGGCCCGGCGTGCCAGTGACCGCTTGGGCGAGCATCCTCCCCTGGCGGTCGAACACGCCGGCCGAAAGGTCGCCGGCCTCGCGCACCGAGGTCGAGAACGCGGTGCGGATCATGGTCTGCGCCTGCTCCTCGACCACCGCGATCAGGCGGTTCCACATGATCTGAGTATGGATTTGCGCCAGCGCGGCGTTGGGGCGTGCGATCATGATTCAGATCTCCCGACGAGCGAGCTCAATATAGCCGAAGCGGTCGATCCGCGCGTCGAACAATGGGCTCACCACCGTAGACGTATCGTCCTCAGCGATCACCGCCGGCCCACTGATGCGCGTACCTGGCGCGAGATCCGGCCGCCAATAGATCGGCACATCCAGAAATTCGCCGCTCGCCGGATCGAACACGGGCCGCCGTGATTTCGGTTTCGGCTCTGCAGGTTGGATTCCAATCGGCGCCGCGAGCCCACCTTCCGACGGCGCAGCAATCGCGACCACCCAGCTCAGGATTTCGATCTCGACGCCGGGAATATGCCGGCTATAGAGCCGGCTGTAGGCTTCCTCGAATAGCTTGCGCATGGTCGCGCGATCCGCGGCCGTGAAGTCCCGCACCGGCAGCTCGACCGTGATCTCGTGGCCCTGGCCACGGTAACGCATCAGCGCCAAGCGCCGCTCGGAAAGCTCGGCCTGCGGCGCGCCGCGGCGCACGATCGCTTCGGCTTCCGTGCGCATCTCGGCGAGCAGGCGATTAGCCGCCGCCGCATCGAAAGTTTCGAGCCGCATCAGCCGGCCGCGGACGACTTCGTAAGCCACCGGCGCGCGCAGGAGCCCGACCGCCGAGCCGACACCGGCATTGGCGGGGACCAGCACACGGCCGATGCCGAGCTTTTCGGCAATCCGCACGGCATGCAGCGGCGCGGCACCGCCGAACGCGATCAAGGTGCGCGGCCGCAAATCCTTGCCGCTCTCGATGCCGTGCACGCGGGCCGCATTCGCCATGTTCTCGTCGACCACCTCGCTGATGCCGAGCGCCGCGTGCTCCACGACGAGATCAAGCTTTTTGCCGATCCGCACGGCGATCGCATTCTTGGCGCCGTCAGCATCGAGCGCCATCTTGCCACCGGAAAAAGTTTGCGGATCGATGCGGCCGAGCGTCACGTCGGCGTCGGTCACCGTCGGCTCGCTGCCGCCGCGGCCGTAGCACACCGGTCCCGGCTCGGAGCCGGCACTCGCCGGGCCGACGACGATGCGGCCGAGCCCGTCGACGCTCGCAATCGAGCCGCCGCCGGCGCCGATCTCGACCATCTCGACGACCGGAATGCGCAACGGCAGCCCGCTGCCTTTGGCGAAACGGTAGATGCGCGCCACTTCGAACAGGCGCGCGCTTTGCGGTTGCGCCTTGTCGATGAAGCAGATCTTTGCCGTGGTGCCGCCCATGTCGAACGACACGACCTGGTCGAGGCCATGCTGCCGCGCGATGCAGGCGGCAAAAATCGCGCCGCCCGCCGGCCCGGATTCAACGAGCCGCACCGGAAAGCGGATCGCGGTCTCGGCGGCGGTGATGCCGCCGCCCGAGGTCATCAGCAGCATCGGGCAGCGAAAGCCGGCGCGCGTCAGCTCGCGTTCGAGTTTGCCGATGTAACTCCCCATCAGCGGCTGCAGGTAGGCGTTGGCGCAAGCCGTGGAGAAGCGCTCGTATTCGCGCATTTCCGGCGAGACGTCGGACGAGAGCGTCACGGCGATATCCGGCAGCCGGCGCGCGATCGCCGCGCCGATCCGGCGCTCGTGCTCGGGATTGGTGAAGCTATGCAGGAGACCGACCGCCACGGCTTCGACCTGTTGCGCGGCGAGCGTATCGACCGCGCGCGCAACGCTGTCGTCGTCAAGCGGTACCAGCACGGCGCCTTGGGCATCGATGCGTTCGCGCACCGGCAGGCGCAGCCGGCGCGGCACCAGCGGCGGCGGCAGATCGATATTGAGGTCGTATTGCTCGAAGCGGTTTTCGTGGCGGATTTCGACCACGTCGCGAAAGCCTTCGGTGGTGAGCAGCGCGGTCTTGGCACCCCTCCTCTCGATCAGCGCATTGGTGGCGAGCGTGGTGCCGTGGATGATCAGGCGCACGTCGGACGGCGCGATGCCGGCTTCGCCGATGACCGAATGCAGAATTGCGAGCACGCCGTCTTCCGGCGCACGCGGCGTAGTCAAACCCTTCGCGGTGTAGCGCTTGTCGCCGACTTCGAGCGCCACATCGGTGAAGGTGCCGCCGATGTCGACACCGAGCCTGACGTCTTTCATCACGCCGCGAGATTGCCGAAGCGGGCGAGATTGGCTTTCTGCTTGTCGTTGCGCGGCGGCAGCTTGAACAGCCGCGCCGCGGTGCCGCCGAGGATGTTGTGCTTGGCTTTTTCCGACACGAACGGCAAATCCCACACCGTCGACGGCAGGTCGAAATCCCAGTGCGGATAATCGGAGGCGTACATCAGCTGCGTCTCCGCATTGATCATGCGGAAGGTGCACTCCAGCGCCAGCATGTCGACGCGCTCCATGGGCTGCGAGGCGTAATACATGTCGCGCATGTAGTCGGAAGGTTTCTTCTTGAGCAGCGGAAATTCGGAGGCGCGCAACATGAATTCGTGGTCAAGCCGCTGCATCAGGAACGGCACCCAGGCGAGCCCACCTTCGATCCAGATCACCGGCAGCTTGGGAAAGCGCTCGCCGAGCCCGTTGGTGATCCAATTGGTCATGTGCAAAATGTTGAAGAACGGGAAGCCGAGCGCGTGCACGGCGGCGAACCGGTTGAGCCCCTTGAACACCGGCTCGCCGATATTGATGGCCGAGTGGAAAGCGAGCGCGAGCCCGCGCTCCTCGATGGCGCGGAACACCTTCATGTTGGAATTGTGATGGATCGGCAAGGTGCGCGCCGAGGTCACCAGGAATCCGGTGACGTGCTTGCAGTCGCCGAATTTCTCGATCTGGCGGATGGCTTCGTCGGGCTCGGAGATCGGCAACGACAGCATCGAGTAGAGCCGCCCGTCGCCCGCCGGCAGCACGTGCTCGGTGAGCCAGCGGTTGTACGAGAAGCAGAGCTCGATCTCCATTTCGGTCGACGGGTGCAGCCCCACCGCGAGCAGCAAGGTCGGAAACAGGCAGGAATAGTCGACGCTCATGGCGTCCATCCAGCGCTGGCCCAATTCGACGTCGCGCAGCTTGCCGGCTGCGGTCTTTTCCGACGCGCGCAGCGGATAGCGGGTGATACGGCCGCCCATGTCCTGAAAGCTGACCTGGCTTGGGGTGAGCGCCTGCCGCCCCTTGGCGCGGCCGGCCAGCACGAGATGGCGCAGCACGTCGTTCTCGATGAAGGGCAGAAACTCGTCGAAGCACTCGTTCTCGTAGTGATGGGAATCGACGTCGGCGACCAGAATGTCGTCGAGATTGCGCTCATGCGCCTGCTTGCGGGCGTGGGCCAGGAGCCGGCTGGTATTAAGCTCCTCGATCGGCACGCGACGGCCGCGATCGGCAAGAAGATCCATTTTTGACCTCCGGCAGGACTAGGCATTGCGCAAAAACCAAGCGCCGCACCGACTGTCGTCGGCGCGGCGCCAGATTGACGCGTTTCCATCGAAAAAGCCACAGCGCGGCTTGGTAGAATTCGGCTGCTAGCTCCGCGTCAGGAGCGTGGCATCACTAGCCGCAATGCATATGGCCGTAGCGCCCGACCCAGCAATGACGATGCCGGTAATACACTTGGGTGAGACCGCCCGAGTCCTTGGTGACGCCCGACGGTAGTGGGGCAATCGGCGCAGCTTGTGAAGTCCCGGAAACGGCCGCGAAGAGCAAACCCGCAACCGTCATCGCAAACATAGTCCGTAGCATCTTGATCCTCCTTGGACGCGAATCGTGTTCGCCGAGCACATAACACCCGAGCATGATGGCGGTTCCAGGACGCGCAAATGAACGAACTGACAGGATTAGCTCAATCAACCGAGATCAAACAACGCCATTGCGTTGGTGCGACCGATTTTCACACGGTCGGTCTCGGCGATCTCGGCTGAGTCGAACCACGCGCAACCCTGCATGTGGTCCTCGAACGGATAATCGACCGCGAACAGCACGCGGTCGGCGCCGACGGTCAGCATCGCCGCAAGGAGCGACGGCGTGCAGAAGTGGCCGCTGGTGGTGATGTGAAAATTGTTGCGGAAATAGTCGCCCATGGTGCGTTTGGCCGGGCGGTTCGGCACTTTGTTCAGCCGATGATCGAGCCGCCATAGATCGTACGGGATGCGCTCGCCGAGATGGCCGAGCACGATCTGTAGTCTGGGAAACTCGTCGAACAGACCAGAACCCATTAGGCGGAGCGCATGGATCGCGGTCTCGTCGGCAAAGCCCCAGGGCGAGCCGACCAGCCACGGATGGGCGCCGTAAGCCTGCCGCCGGCTCGGCAATTGGTCGCGCGGATGCAGGTAGAACGGCACGCCGAGCCGCTCCACTTCGGCCCAGAGCGGCCGGTATTGCGGCAAGTCGTAATAGACCGCGGTGTCGGGCGACCCGACTTGCGAAAAGCCGTTGACGAGCACGCCCTTGAATTTCAGCTCACGCACGCAGCGCTGAAGCTCGTCGGCGGCGGCTTGCGGATCCTGCATCGGCAACGCGCCTAAGCCGGCGAAGCGGTCCGGACGCTTGGCGACCGCCTCCGCCAGAGCGTCGTTCGCCTTGCGTGCGATCTCGACCGCCTTGGCGAGATCGGGGATGCCCTGGACGGCGTTGGAGTTGAGCGAGATCACTTCGATTTCGATGCCGGTCTTGTCCATCTCGGCAAGCCGCGCGTCATGGATATCAAGGAGCTTTGCCGAGAGCCCAGCCCAGTAAGGGCCGGGATAACGCCCTTCGCTGCCGGTCGTCTCGGCAATGCGGAAATGCTCCTCGACTGCGATCTTGCCTTGCATGGATGCCCCGTTCGATCGATCTCGCAACGACGCAACAGCCTGCGATAAGATGACGGCAAAGTCACCCGGGGATCATTCGCGCATGGTCACGACGCAGACGATCGCGCTGGCACACGACGGCAGCCGCACATACGACGCCTATCTGGCGCAGCCACAACACGGCGAGGCGGCGAGCATCGTGATCTTCACCGAGATGTTCGGCATCGGACAGCACAATCGCGACATGGCGGACGATTATGCGCGGCGCGGGTTCAACGCGCTGATACCGAATCTGTTCTGGCGCTCCGCTTTTCCCGGCGAGCTCGCCTTCGAAGGCCCGGACCGCGACGCCGCCTGGGCGCGGCTTGCCGCCCTCGACGTCGATGCTGCCGGCGGCGATATCGGCACCGCGGTGCAGTGGCTGCGGGCGCGGCCGTTTTCCAACGACAAGGTTTTTGCGCTCGGCTTCTGCGCCGGCGGCCGCATGGCCTTCGTCGCGGCGGCGCGGGCCGGCGTCGACGCCGCGGTGTCGTTCTACGGCATGGGCATCGCCAAGCACGACGCCGAATTCGCCCACGTGAACTGCCCGGTGCAATTGCACTACGGCCTGAAGGACCCGCACATTCCGCGGCCGGAAATCGACGCGGTGACGCGCGCGGCGGCGCAGCGGTCCAATATCGAAATCTTTCTCTACGCCGAGGCCGGCCACTCCTTCTTCAATCCGATCCGGCCCGGTTATCACGCCGCGTCCGCCAAGCTAGCAGGCAAGCGGCTCGACGCGCTCGTCGATCTCACCCTTGCAACGGCACCGGCCTAAAGCTTATTCAGAATAGATCGCCCTGCCCGACACCACCGCCGCGCTTTGCGCGCGGCTTGGCATCTGGTGTATCCGCCGATGGGGCGCCATCGGCGCGGGCACCGACCCGGCCGTCCGAGAATTCGATCTCGATCGGCATGCCAGCGGTTATAGCCATAGCGCTATGCAACGGCTGGCCGACAGCGTCGCGAATGAGAGCGAAACCGCGCGCGAGCACGCCGCGATAAGAGAAAGCCGCGAGCAATTGCGCGTCGCGCTCGCAGCGGGCGAGCCGCGCGGCGATCAGTGTGCGGACAGCACGCTCGCCGCGTTGCGCGAACACGCCGACACGATCGCGCTGGCGCGCGATCCGCGTGCGATAGGTTTCGATATTCGCCGCGACGCTGGCGCGCAATCGGTGCGCGATGCCGGTATAGCGCTCGCGCCTACGCTCCACATTGGTGCGCAGCAATTGCGGGCTCAAGCGGCCGCCGATCCGCGAAAATCCGACGCGGTGGATCTGCGCGTTGGCGCGCAGCGCACGGGCGAGCGCGGCCGCAGCGTGATCGAGCCGCTGCCGCGGCACCGCCAAGACTTCGTCGGCGTCGGGCAGCGCGCGGGCCGCCGAGCGCAGCTCGGTGCGGCGCGCCTCCTGATTGCGCCGCCAGCAAGCGAGCGCGCGCCGCGCCAGCGAATCGATAGCGACCAGAAGGTCGGCGCGCACCGGCACCGCCATCTCGGCCGCCGCCGTCGGCGTCGGCGCGCGGCGGTCGGCGGCGAAATCGATCAAGGTCACGTCGGTCTCGTGGCCGACCGCGGAGATCAGCGGGATCATGCTGGCGGCGGCCGCGCGCACCACAATCTCCTCGTTGAACGACCACAAATCCTCCAGCGAGCCACCACCGCGGGCGACGATCAGCAGATCGGGCCGCGGCAGGCCCCCTCCCTTCCCTCCCCCGCTTGCGGGGGAGGATAAGGACGGGGCAAGCCCGTTGAAGCCCTCGATGGCCGCGGCGACCTCCGCGGCGGAGCCTTCGCCCTGCACCTTCACCGGCCAAACCAGCACGTGACGCGGAAAGCGGTCGGCGAGCCTATGCAAGATATCGCGGATCACCGCGCCGGTCGGCGAGGTGATGACGCCGATCACCGTGGGCAGATACGGCAACAGCTGCTTGCGCGCCTCGTCGAACAAGCCCTCGGCGATGAATTTCTTGCGGCGCTCCTCCAGCAGCGCCATCAGCGCGCCCAGCCCGGCAGGCTCCAGCGTCTCAACGATAATCTGGTACTGCGAGCGGCCGGGATAGGTGGTGAGCCGGCCGGTAATGACCACTTCGAGGCCGGCTTCGAGCTTGAGCTTGATACGCGGCGCGGTGCTGCGCCAGATCACGCCGGCAATCGAGGCGCGGTCGTCCTTGAGATCGAAATAGACGTGACCGTTGCCGTGATAGCTCACCTTACCGAGCTCGCCGCGCACCCGCACGTATCCGTAAGCATCCTCGATGGTGCGCTTGAGCGCCGTCGACAGCTCGGAGACTGTCAGTTCCGGCAGATTGAGCCGCGGTTCGTCCAAAGCAGCGATCCCCTTAATGGTTCCGTCGATTTATCGGCCCATCATTGGCGTTCGGCATTGCTCAATGTCGGACATTCGCGTTTCTCCAGCGGCTGATCGAACGGCGCGAAATTGGTCTTGTCGATCACCGTGGGCTTGAGGATGAGCTCCCGCGGCACGTCCTGTTTGCGCACGCTGCGCACCGCCATTTCGACCGCGAGGCAGCCTTGGGCGAAGGTATCGTAGTCGCCGCTGCCGATGACATCGCCGGATTTGATCAGATCCATAATCTCGCGGCTGGCATTGATGCCGACGACCAGGGCTTTGCGGTTCGCGGCCTTGAGCGCGTCGACCGCACCCATCGCCATCGGATCGTTGCCGGCGAGAATGCCATCGAGAGACGCATAACGGCTCAAGAAGCCGGCGACGACCTGTTTGGCTTGTCCGCGCTGATAATTGGCCGGCTTGGCGTCGAGGAGTTTTATACCGGCAAACTCCTTGGTGACATCGCGAAAGCCTTGGCCGCGGCCTTCGGCGCTGAAAGTTTTATCCGGTCCGTCGAGGATCACGACATTGCCGTTGCCGTTCATCGCCTTGAGCAGGTAACGGCCGGTCTCGCGCGCCAGCGAGACGTCGTTGGTGCCGACATAGCCGACGATGGCGGCATTGACGAGCGGCTCGTTGGCGTTGATCAGCGGGATCTGCGCGGCATTGATCTTCTTCACCGCGCCGTCGGCTTCCGTGAACTTGACCGGCACGAAGACGATGGCGTCCGGCTTGTCCTTGATGGCGTCGTCGACCAGCTTGTTCTGCTCGGCCACGCTGTCCGGCGTCGATGGCACGTAATTGACAAGCTGCACGCCGAGGTTTTTCGCCGCGACCGCGGCGCCGGCGCGCAGCGCGGCAAAGATCGGGCCCTGGTTCTTGGTGAAGACCGCGATGGTCTCGCCATGCGCGCGCGATTGCCCGCCCACGCAGAGCGCAAGCAGCAATGCGACACCGAGGGCCGGACGATTCATCACGCTCTCCAGACTTCCCGGCCGGCCCAAAATGTGGATGGCCGGACGTGGTCCATGGGCTTTTGGCTTGGACGCAAGCCTTGGACCCAATTAGTGTTGTGCATCGCGGGCGCGGGTCAAGACCCCGACAGCCTGTTGTTGCGCCAATTCCTAGCAAAGATATGCGTTCCGACCCATGAATATCCTGCTGTTGGGCTCCGGCGGGCGCGAGCACGCGCTGGCCTGGAAAATGGCGTCAAGCCCGCTAGCCGACCGGCTCTATTGCGCGCCCGGCAATGCCGGTATCGCACAGGAGGCCGAATGCGTGGCGCTCGACATCTCCGATCATGGCGCAGTTATCGCGGTTTGCCGCGAACACCGCATCGATCTAGTCGTGGTCGGGCCGGAGGCGCCGCTGTGCGCCGGCATCGTCGATGATTTGGAAGCCGCCGGCATCAAGGCGTTCGGGCCGACGCGGGCCGCGGCGCGGCTCGAAGGCTCCAAGGGCTTCACCAAGGATTTGTGCCGCGCCAATGGCATCCCGACCGCGGCCTATGAGCGCTTCCGCGCAGCCGATCAGGCCAAGACCTATTTGCGCGCGCGCGGCGCGCCGATCGTGGTCAAGGCCGACGGCCTTGCCGCCGGCAAAGGCGTCGTGGTGGCACAAACCGTCGCCGAGGCCGAAGCCGCCATCGACATGATGTTCGGCGGCGGCCTGGGCGAAGCCGGAGGCGAAGTCGTCATCGAAGAATTCCTCACTGGCGAGGAAGCGTCGTTCTTCGCGCTGTGCGACGGCGGTACCGCGATCGCGTTGACCACGGCGCAGGACCACAAGCGCGCCTTCGACGGCGATCAGGGCCCGAACACCGGCGGCATGGGCGCCTATTCGCCGGCGCCGAATATCGACGCCGCCATGAGCGTGCGCGTGATGGCCGAGATCATCACCCCGACATTGCGGGCCATGCAGGCCATGGGCGCGCCGTATAAGGGCGTGCTTTACGCCGGCCTGATGATCACCGCCGACGGGCCGAAGCTGATCGAATACAACGCCCGCTTCGGCGATCCGGAAACCCAAGTGCTGATGCTGCGCCTGATGTCGGACTTGGTGCCGGCGCTGTTGGCGAGCCGCGACGGGCAGCTGAAATCCTTCGACCTGCGCTGGTATCCGGACCCGGCGCTGACCGTGGTGATGGCCGCCAAGGGCTATCCGGGAGAATACGCACGCGGCTCGGTCATCGAAGACCTCGACGATGCCGCCAAGGTCGAGGGCGTGGAAATCTTCCACGCCGGCACCAAGGCCGACGGCAACCGCATCCTCGCCAATGGCGGCCGCGTGCTCGACGTCTCGGCGATCGGCAAGACGGTGCGCGAGGCGCAGGCGCGCGCCTACGAGGCGGTCTCCCGCATCCGCTGGCCCGAAGGGTTCTATCGCCACGACATCGGCTGGCGCGCGGTGGAACGCGAGAAGAAATAATGCCCGACCTCGCCGACCTATATCCCGGCTACGCCGCGCGCTGGATCGACACTTCGATCGGCAAAACCTTCGCCCGCGTCGGCGGCAGCGGGCCGCCGCTGCTTCTGCTGCACGGCCATCCGCAGAGCAACGTGATGTGGCATCGCGTTGCGCCCGAGCTTGCGGCGCATTTCACTTTGGTGATCGCCGACCTGCCCGGCTACGGCTGGTCCGCGGTGCCGGAAGCGGACGCCGATCATTCGCCCTATAGCAAGCGCGCCATGGCGGCCGTCATGGTCGAGGCGATGGCGGCGCTCGGCTTCGTCCGCTTCCGTCTCGCCGGCCACGATCGCGGCGGCAGAGTCGGTTATCGGCTTGCGCTCGACCATCCCGGCCGGCTCGAGCAACTCGCCGTGCTCGACATCGTCACCACCTGGGACATGTGGCACCGCTTCGACGCGCGGCTCGCCATGCGCGCCTGGCATTGGACTTTCCTGGCGCTGCCAGCGCCGTTCCCCGAAACCCTGATCGGCCACGATCCGGCGTTCTTCTTCGATTCCCGGGCGCGCGCCGGCGCCAAGCCCCCACCCCTCCCTCCCCCGCAAGCGGGGGAGGGAGGGGTGGGGGCGATCTTCGACCCGCGCGCGCTTGCGCACTACCACGCCGCCTACCAGGACCGGCTCCGCATCCACGCCATGTGCGAGGACTACCGCGCCGGCCGCACCACCGATCTCGCCCACGACGAAGCCGACCGCGCTGCCGGCAAAAAGATCGGCTGCCCGATGCTGGCGCTGTGGGGCACCGGCGGCCTGCCCGCCAATGCCGGCATCGATCCGCTCGCGACCTGGCGCGACTGGGCGCCGGACCTGCGCGGCTTCGCTATCGAAAGCGGCCACTACGTGCCGGAGGAGAACCCGGCTGCGACCGCCCGGGCATTGCTGGAATTCTTTGCCGCGCGCTAGAGTCGGCGCATGACCACGATCGACCGCCAGAGCGCCTTTTCCGGCACGCGCGAAGTCGCCGAGCGGCTGCGCTTCGACGCGGCGCGGTTGGAAGACTATTTGAGCGCGCATGTTGCCGGCTTCGCCGGCCCTATCGTCGTCAGCCAGTTCAAGGGCGGCCAGTCCAATCCGACTTATCTGGTGGAAACGCCGCTGCGGCGCTACGTGCTGCGGCGAAAGCCGCCGGGCAAGCTGTTGCCCTCCGCGCACGCCGTGGACCGCGAGCACCGCATCATCAGCGCGCTTGCCGCGCAACGCTTCCCGGTTGCCGAGCCGGTGCTCTATTGCGCCGACGACAGCATCGTCGGCACGCCGTTCTTCGTCATGGCCCATGTTGAGGGCCGCGTGTTCTGGGAGCCGCAAATGCCGGCGTCCAATCCGGCCGAGCGCGCGGCGGTCTACGACGCCATGAACGCGACCATCGCGCGGCTGCATGCGTTCGATCCGGGCGCGATCGGCTTGTCCGACTACGGCCGCGGCGAAAATTATGTGGCGCGCCAGGTCGAGCGCTGGTCGAAGCAATATCGCGCCTCCGAAACCCAATCGATCGAGGACATGGAGCGCCTGATCGCCTGGCTGCCGGCGCATCTGCCGCCAGGCCAGCCGCCGCGCGTGGTGCACGGTGACTACCGGCTCGACAACATTATCTTATCGCCCGACGCGCCGCAGATCGCGGCCGTGCTCGATTGGGAGCTCTCCACACTCGGCGATCCGCTGGCCGATTTCTCCTACCATCTGATGCAATGGCACATGCCGCCGTCCGATGCCGGCACTGGTTCGCTCATCGACCAGGACATCGCCGCGCTCGGCATTCCTTCGCTCGAGACTTACGTGGATGCCTACGTCGACCGCACCGGGCTCGATCCGCGGCCGCATCTGCCGGTCTATTTCGCCTATAATTTCTTCCGCCTCGCCGCGATCCTGCAAGGCATCGCCGGCCGCGTGCGCGATGGCACCGCGACCAGCGCCTTTGCGGCCGCCAAAGCCGATTTGGTGGGCCCGCTCGCCGCGAAGGCCTGGGAGTTTGCCCGGCAGGCCGGCGCATGAGGACGTTTGCGCTGGCGCTGGGCGGCGGCGGCGCGCGTGGGCTCGCGCATATCCCGGTGATCGAGGCGCTCGATGATCTGGGCCTAAAACCCGCCGCCATTGCTGGCACCTCGATCGGCGCGCTCATTGGCGCGGCTTACGCCGCCGGCATGCGCGGCAAGGACATTCGCCGCCACGTCATCGCGCTGGCGCATAACCGCGGCGAGATCACGCGCCGGCTGATCGCTGCGCGCGCCGGCACGCTGGCCGACCTGTTCACCGGCGCGTTCGGCCAGGCGACCCAGCTCGACGCGGAGAAATTTTGCGCGCAATTTCTGCCCGAAGCGGTGCCGCAGGAATTCGCCGCCCTGCAAATTCCGCTCACGGTGATCGCGACCGATCTGCATCGGCGCGAGGAAGCGGCCTTCACTTCGGGCCCGCTGCAGCCGGCGCTGGCGAGCTCGATCGCTATTCCCGGCCTGTTTCGCCCGGTGGCGATTGGCAGCAGCATTCTGGTCGACGGCGGCGCCACCAATCCCCTGCCGTTCGATCAAGTGCGCGAGCGCGCCGACGTCACCGTCGCCGTCGATGTCTTCGGCGTGCCGGACATGGAGCGAAACGACATTCCGAGCGCCTGGGAAAGCATGTTCACGACGCTGCAGATCATGGGCTCGGCCATCGCCGCCGCCAAGCACAAGCACGCCCCGGCCGATCTCGTGATCCGCCCTAATGTCGCGATTTTCCGCACGCTAGATTTTTATCAGGCGAGCGCCATTTTGCGGACCGCCGACGCGGTGAAGGCCGAAGTGAAAGAAAAGCTCGATACGTTGCTTGCTGGTTAGCGGCGTTCGCGGAAAAACTCCTTGAGCAGCGCGCCCGCTTCGGCTTCCGCCAAGCCGCCGTAAACCTCCGGCCGATGATGGCAGCTCGGTGACGCGAAAAACTTCACGCCATTGTCCACCGCCCCACCCTTGGGATCGGCTGCGCCGTAATAGAGCCGGCGGACACGAGCGAAGGCGACCGCGCCCGCGCACATGGCGCAGGGCTCGAGCGTGACATAGAGGTCGCAGCCATCGAGCCGTTCTGAGCCGAGCGAGGCCGCGGCCGCCCGGATCGCGATGATTTCGGCATGAGCCGTCGGATCACGGTCGGCCAAGGTGCGATTACCGGCACGGGCGACAACGGCGCCGTCGCGCACGATGACGCAGCCGACCGGCACCTCGCCCCGCGCACCGGCGGCGCGGGCTTCGTCCAGCGCCATAGCCATGAAGGAAGTCATGGTCCCCTGCGAGCCGCTCTGCTATCAGCCGTCCTCGACGAGCAGGACTATGAACGCCAACACCGACCAGCACAAACCCGGCGAGCGCATCGCCAAGGCGATCGCCCGCGCCGGCTTAGCGTCGCGGCGCGAGGCGGAAGCCTGGATCGCCGCCGGCCGCGTGACGGTCAACGGTGCCGTGATCACCTCGCCGGCCTGCAATGTGACCGCGCAGGACACGGTCACCGTCGATGGCGCACCGCTGCCGGCGCGCGAGCGCACGCGGCTTTTCCTCTATCACAAGCCGCGCGGGCTGATGACGACCCACGCCGATCCGCAGGGCCGGCCGACCATCTTCGAACATCTTCCGGCGGAGCTGCCGCGCCTGATCAGCGTCGGCCGGCTCGATTTCAATACCGAGGGACTGTTGCTCCTCACCAATGACGGCGCGCTCGCTCGCGTGCTCGAACTGCCGGCGACCGGCTGGCTGCGCCGCTACCGCGTGCGCGCCCACGGCAAGGTGAACCAGGCGCAGCTCGACCAATTGCGCGCGGGGCTCACCCTCTCCGGCATCCATTACGGCGCCATCGAAGCCACGATCGAGCGCGTACAAGGCGCCAATCTCTGGCTCACTTTTGCTATTCGCGAAGGCAAGAACCGCGAGGTGCGCAACGTGCTCGGCCATCTCGGCCTCGACGTGACGCGGCTCATTCGCGTGTCGTTCGGCCCGTTCCAGCTCGCCGAGCTTAAGACGGGCGACGTCGAGGAAGTCCGCACGCGGATTTTGCGCGAGCAACTCGGCGAACGGCTTGTCGCGGATTCGGGCGTCGATTTCTCGATGCCGCTTTTGCCGCGGTCGCCCACGCAGGACAAGGACCCGCGGCGCGAGATCACGCCGCGCAAACCGCCGAGTCATTCTTGGCGCGCGCATGAAGAGGAGCGCGCAGGCAAGAAATTCCAGCGCAAATTCCACGGCGCACGCCGCGATATCGAGCCGTGGCCGCAACGCCCGACCAGCGAAGCGCGTACGGATGTGCTCACAGACCGCAAAGGCCGCAACGTACCGGTCGAGCGTCACGGCCAACCGCCGCCGCAAAAGCAACCGGAAAAACGTCCGGAAAAACGCGGCAAGTTCGGCCGCCGCCGTTCGCCCGATCGCGCGGCCGGCCCGCGGCGCAGTTATCCCAAAGGCCGCCGCTGATGCGCGTGGTCGGCGGCAGCCTGCGCGGACGCACGCTCGCCGCGCCGAAATCGCAATCGATCCGCCCGACCGCCGACCGGCTGCGTGAATCCTTCTTCAACATCCTCATCCATGCCTACGACAACCCGATCGCAGGCGCGCGCGTGCTCGACCTGTTCGCCGGCACCGGTGCGCTCGGCATCGAAGCGCTGTCGCGCGGCGCTGCTTTCACGCTGTTCGTCGATGACAGCGCGGAAGCGCGGGCACTGTTGCGCGAGAATGTTGCGACGCTCGGCCTTGGCGGCACATCCCGCATCTTTCGCCGCGACGCCGCCAAGCTTGGGCCGGCGCATCCGGTCGAGCCGTTCGCGCTTGTCTTCCTCGATCCGCCCTACGGCAAAGGCCTCGCCGAACAGGCGCTGGCCTCGGCGCGCGCCGGGGGCTGGCTTAAGCCCGATGCGCTGGTCGTCGTCGAGGAGGCGGCCAGCGCCAAATTCGTCGCGCCCGAGGGATTTGCCGAGATTGAACGCCGTCGCTACGACGATACCGAGTTTGTCGTGCTGCGGTTCGCTACTCCGCAGTGATGCCCGCGGCCTTGATCGCCGCACCCCAGGTCTTGATCTCGCTGGCAACGAAACTGCCCAGATATTGCGGGGTGCGATGCTCCGGCGGCGGCAGCGCCGCGCCGAGTTCGCGCACGCGCTGCTGCACCGACGGAGTTGCCATGGCTGCCAGCACCGCCGCGTTGAGCTTGGCGACGATGGCCGGCGGCGTCGCTTTCGGCAGGAAGATCGCGTTCCAACTATTTGCCGAAAAGCCCTTGAGGCCTTGTTCGTCGGCGGTGGCAATGTCGGGAAATGCCGGCGAGCGCTCGCTGCCGAGCACGGCCGGCGCCTGCACTGCGTGGCTTTGCAGCTGCGCCATCGCGGTCGTAATCGTCGGACATATGTAATCGATGCGGCCGGCGAGCAGGTCTTGCATTGCCGGCGCCAGCCCGCGGTACGGCACGTGGGTAATCGCCACGCCGATGTCGACATTGAACAAGGCGCAGGCGAGATGCGATCCGGTCCCGGTGCCTGGCGAGCCATATTGCATCGTCGACTAGTTTTTCTTCGCGTAAGCGATGAAGTCCGGCAACGTGCCGGCCGGGATACCGGACCGGGTGGTCAGGATCAGCGGCTGCTGCGCCACCAGGGCCACCGGAGCGAAGTCGATCGCGGCGTCGTAAGGCGGCTCCTTGTGCAGGAGCTGCACTTGGGCGTTGGGAGACTCGCCGCCGAACAACAGCTGATAACCGTCGGGATCGGCGCGCGACACCCGCGCCGCACCAGTCATGCTGCCGGCGCCAGGCACGTTTTCGACGATGATTTGCTGGCCGAGACCGTCTGAAAGAGCGGCGGCGTAGACACGCCCCAATGTGTCGTAGACCCCGCCCGGAGCAAACGGCACCACCACGGTCACCGGCCGGGTCGGCCATTCTTGAGCGTGCGCCGGCACGCAGAACGAACCAAACAATGCCAGCCAACAGCCGACGATAGAACATTCCGATGCTCCAGGGTTTCGCCTAGCGCCGCCCGAACAAGCGCTCGATGTCGGTGAGCTTCAATTCCACATAGGTCGGACGGCCGTGATTGCACTGACCGGAATTCGGCGTCACTTCCATCTCGCGCAGCAGCGCATTCATCTCTTCGGGCTTGAGCCGCCGCCCAGCGCGCACCGAGCCGTGGCACGCCATCGAGGAGGCAACCTGCATCAGGCGGCGCTCCAGCGGCAGGGTCTCGTCCCATTCGCTGACATGCTCGGCGAGATCGCGAATGAGGCCCGCGCCATCGATCTCGCCCAGGAGCGACGGCGTCTCACGCAGCGCCACCGCGCCGGGCCCGAAAGGCTCGATCGCCAGACCAAAGCGCGCCAGTTCCTCGGCGCGCGCGACGAGCTGTTCGACGTCGGCTTCGTCGAGCTCGACGATCTCAGGGATCAGCAGAATCTGCCGCGCCACGCCCGCCTTCTCGATCGCGGCTTTGAGCTTTTCGTAGACGATGCGCTCGTGGGCGGCGTGCTGATCGACGATGACCAGGCCGTCGCGGGTCTGCGCCACGATATAAGTCTCGTGCACTTGCGCCCGCGCCGCGCCGAGCGGCCGGTCGATCAGCTCGGCGGCCGGCTCCGCCTCGACGCGCAAGTCCGCGGCCGGCCCACCGACGTCGAACGCGGCTTGCGCGGCTTCCGCAAAACCACCGCCACCGCGCGACGGCATGTAAGACCGCCGCGCATCGTTCGGCCGCGCCGGCGAACGGCGCCAGTCCCAACTGCGGATCGGCACGGCGGCAGGGCGGAATGCGGCGATGGTCGCCGAGCCGCCGGTCGTCGCCGCGCGCGTGCCCTCGCGGGCGAGCGCCGCTTTGAGCGCCGACACGATCAGCGCACGAACCAGGCCGGCATTGCGAAAGCGCACCTCGGCCTTGGCCGGATGCACATTGACGTCGACCTCGCGGGCATCGAGGGCTACGAACAGCGCCAGCACCGGATGCCGGTCGCGCGGCAGATAATCGGCGTAGGCGCCGCGCACGGCGCCGATGAGAAGCTTGTCGCGCACCGACCGGCCGTTGACGAAGAGATATTGTCCGAGCGCGTTGGCCCGCGTCAGCGTCGGCAGCGCGGCAAAGCCGTCGATGACGACGCCTTCGCGTTCGGCGGCGATCTCGACCGCGTTGGCGCGAAAATCGGCGCCAAGAATGTCGCCGAGCCGCGTCAGCCGCCCGGTCGCGCCAGGCAGCGCCGCAGCAAAGGTCACCGGCGCCCGCTCTTCGCCGGCCAGCGTGAAAGCGACGTCGGGCCGGCTCATGGCGAGCCGGCGCACCACCTCGCGCACCGCTTCGGCCTCGGTGCGGTCGAGCTTGAGGAATTTCAGCCGCGCCGGCGTGGCGTAGAAGAGATCACGGACCTCGACGCTTGTGCCTTCGCTCAGCGCCGCTGGCTTGATGGCGGATTTCGTGCCGGCATCGACCTCGATCGCCCAGGCATGGGGCTCGTTTGCGTGCCGCGTCGCGATCGACAATCGCGCCACCGAACCGATGGACGGCAGCGCCTCGCCGCGAAAGCCCAGCGTGCGGATCGAAACCAGATCGTCGTCGGCAAGCTTCGAGGTGGCATGGCGCTCGATCGCCAGCGCCAGATCGGCCCGGCTCATGCCCTCGCCGTCGTCGGTGACGCGAATGAGGCGCCGGCCGCCGCCATCGGTGAGCACGTCGATGCGGCGCGCGCCGGCATCGAGCGCGTTCTCGACCAGTTCCTTGACCACGCTCGCCGGACGCTCGACTACCTCGCCGGCGGCGATGCGATTGACGATGGCCTCGGAAAGCTGGCGGACGGGCATGGGCGACTCGGGCTGACCGATAACCGTAGCCCGGATTAAGGGCTGGTGAAATCGGGCCGGTTAGTCGAACGCCGGCTTGGCGCGGCGCAAATTCTTGATGCCGCCGCGGCGCTTTTTGCCTTCGATGCGGCGCTCGCGCGACGCTTTGGTCGGCCTGGTCGGCCGCCGCTTGATCGGCGCGACGGCGGCTTGGCGGATCAGGTCGAGCAGGCGGTCGAGCGCGTCCTGCCGATTGCGCCCCTGAGTGCGGTGGCTTTGCGCGATGATGACCAGCACGCCGTCGCGGGTCAGCCGCGAACCGGCGAGCCGTTGCAATCGCGCGCTCACGTCGTTCGGCAGCGACGGCGAGTGCCGCACGTCGAAGCGAAGCTGCACCGCGGTCGAGAGCTTGTTGACGTTCTGCCCGCCCGGCCCCGACGAACGCACGAAGCTCTCTTCGATTTCGCGCTCATCAATGGAGATGCGGTCGGTGACGTGAATCATGGCGCAGCTTACTAGCCCTCCCCCCTTGTGGGGGAGGGTTGGGTGGGGGGTCGGGAGGTTTTACGCGAACGTAGACGCTCGTGAGCGATCATCAATGCTGACGCGAAACCTCTCGACCCCCACCCCTGCCCCTCCGCACAAGGGGGAGGGGAAAAGTCAGTTGGCGGTCGGCGTGGTCGAAGCGACGCCCTCGGGCTTGCCCACCACGGTGACCAGGAGGCCGCCGTTGAGGAGCCGCTTGGCGACGCGCCGCGCGTCGTCGAGCGTGACGCTTTCGATCATCGCCGGCCGCCGCGCGATGTAGTCGATGCCGAGATCGTCGCGCTGCAACTGCACCAAGAGCGAAGCGATCTTGCTCGAGGTGTCGAGGTTGAGCGCGAACGATGAGTTGAGATAGGCCTTGGCCTTGGCGAGCTCTTGCGCGGTCGGGCCGTCTTCGGCGAGGCGGCGGATTTCCTTCTGGATCAGGTCGAGGGCTTCTCCGGTGCGATCCGCCCGCGTCGCGGTCGAGCCAAGGAACAGCGCAGTGTGGTCGTACCACAGCAGGCTGTCGGACACGCCGTAGGCCAGGCCGCGTTTCTCGCGCACCTCTTGGTAGAGCCGCGAGGAAAACGAGCCGCCGCCGAGAATATGGTTGACGATATAGGCGGCCATGAAATCGGGATCCTTGCGCCCGACGCCGGCGCCGCCGAATTCGATCACCGCTTGCGGCACGTCGAGGCTGACGACGGTACGGCGGTTGAGACCCTGTGGCACGGCGTTGGCGACCGGCACGAGCTCGGCCTTCGCCGGCAGCGCGCCGAACACGCGGTCGAGCATGGTCTTCAGCGTTGCGGCATCGATGTCGCCGACCACGGCGATCTTGAGGTTGTCGCGCGCCAGCACGCGGTGCGCATAGGCTTTCGCATCGGCGACGGTGATATTCGGCACCGATTCCAGCGTACCGTTCGCCGGGCGGCTATAGGGATGGCCGGCAAAGGCGATGTCCCACCAGCGCTGGTTGGCGATATCGGTGGGGCTCGTGGTGGCGCGGCGCAGCGCCGAGAGAATTTGTGCGCGATTGAGCTCGACGTCGTTGGCATCGAAGCGCGCCGCGGTCAGGGAGAGCCGCAGATCTTCGAACGCCTCGTCGCGATTTTCCGACAGCGTGCGCAGCGAGCCGCGCAGCGCGTCACGATCGGCGCTGAAATTCAGCTCGATCGCCTTGCGCTCGAGCCGCTCGTGGAAGGTCTTCGAGTCGAATTCGCCGACGCCGTCGTTGAGCGTCGAGGCGGCGAGATAGGCGGTCCCCGCCTTGCCCGCCGGGTCCTGGGCGGCGCCGCCGGAGAAAGCGAAGTCGACGGCGATCAACGGCACGGCCGGCTCGTGCACCAGCCAAGCCTCCACGCCGCCTGCGCTCACCACCCGCTCGATGGTGGTCGCCGAGGCCGGAGCTGCGAACGTGACTGCCGCCAGAAGCGGTATCGCCATCGCGACCGCGGCGCGGTGGACGGGTTTCGACAAGGCGCGCGCGATTACGTTCACGAATGCTTCTCCTCGGGCTTGAGGCTTTGGACGAGATAGCCGGTCACCGACCGGCGGCGGTCGAGCCATTGCCGCGCCACCGCTTGCACGGCATCGGCGGTGACGGCACGGATGTGGTCGGGCCAAGCCTGGACCATCTCGACGGTTTCGCCGCAGGCGATCGCCGCGCCATACCAGCGCGCCAAGGTCGCCTGATTGTCCTGGGCATAGACCGCCTCGGCGATCAGCCGATTCTTGGCGCTGTCGAGCTCGTCCGAGGTGACGCCGTGCTCGATGACGTCGGCCAGAACGGCATCGATGCCGTCTTCGACCTGGCGCAAGGTCACGCCCGGCTTCGGCACGCCGTAGACGCCGAGCTTGGCGTAGTCGAGCGCGGTGCTCGCATAGGAGGCGCCGGCATTGAGCGCGATACCCTGGTCGACGACCAGCGTGCGATAGAGCCGGCTATTGGAGCCCGAGCCGATCACACCGGCGAGCACGTCGAGCGCTTCGCTCTCGCCGGGCTTGGCCGTGGTTTCCGACGGCACCAGATAGTTGCGCGTGACACTGGGCTGCTCGACGCGGGAATCGGCAAGTGTGACGGTGCGCGGCGCTTCCTGCACCGGCTCCATGGGATGCTGGCGCGGATTATTCTCGGCCCGCGGCGCGACCTTGCCGTAGGTCGCCTCGGCGTCGGCCTTGACCTCTTCGGCGCTGACGTCGCCGGCGACGATCACCACCGCATTGTTCGGCGTGTAGAAGCGCCGATAGAACGCCAGCGCATCGTCGCGGCTGAGCTTTTCGATCTCATGGCGCCAGCCGATCGCCGGCCGGCCGTAAGGATGATTGAGATAGAGCGCCGCATCCATCTGCTCGCCGAGCCGGCCCACCGGATTGCTGGCGACCCGCATGTTCTGCTCTTCGAGCACGACATTGAGCTCGGGCTTCACCACCTCATCGGTCAAAACGAGGCCGGTGATGCGGTCGGCCTCGAGCGCCATCATCTCCTTGAGGTGCTCGCGCGGCACGCGCTGGAAGAAGCCGGTATAGTCGGAGGTGGTGAAGGCATTCTCCTGGCCGCCGATTTCGGCGACGTCTTGCGAGAAGGTGTCGCCGGGATTCTTCTCGGTGCCCTTGAACATCAAATGTTCGAGGAAATGCGCCAGGCCGGATTTGCCCGGCGTCTCGTCGGCGGCGCCGACCTTGTACCAGATCATGTGGGTGACGACCGGCGCGCGATGATCGGGGATCACCACGACTTCGAGGCCGTTGTCGAGCTTGAAATCGGTGATCATCGACGCCGCTTGCGCAGGCGCGACGGGAGCAAGCGTGGCGAGCGCCAAGATGAGCATCGGCAGTTTTGACAAGAGCATAACCTCCGCGGGTTAGTTCGAGAGCGCGCCCCCGCAAGATATCCTGCGTTGCAGGTACGGTTCAGATTCAGTCGGAAACTACTTCGAGCCGCAGATCACCTTAGCGCTCGATCGATAGTCATTCAGCGGAGCATGTCCGGAAAGCTACACTGCGCTTTTCCGGATCATGCTCTAGCGCGTCGGCTCCACCCGCTCGCCGAGCGACTTGACCTTGTAGTTCGACGGCGCCTGGCCGACGCCATAGGGCTGATCGGGCGACGGCGTGAGATAGCCGGGCGGCGGATCGGTGAGCGTTCCCCGCGACGGCTCGCCGGTGAACGTCGCGTATTCGTTCTTCGACGAGAATATGCCGCTAAACAGGTTTTTCTTGACGCCGTGGTCGTACGGATCGGACATTAACGTATTCGCGCTTGCATTGCTGTCGATCGGCGTGTTGACCCGCGGCGCACCGGCCGGATCGAGCTCGTTCGGCCGCAGCGGCCGGCTGGAATCGGCGACGTAGTCCGGATGCGGCGCGACCTTCTTTTCCTCAGCCTTGGCTTTGGCGCGCCGGATCATGTCCTGATCCTTCGGCCAATTCGGCACCGGCGGCGCAGTCGAAGCCTCGGGCGGCGGCAGATCGCGCGTCGGCGGCACGACCAGCGGCGAGCGCTCGTTGTAGTCGATGCCGGCGTAGGAGCCGTTCGGATCGCGTAAGCCGAACGTTTCCATGATCTTGCCCATCACCGAAGAGCTGTTGTCGTCGTCACCGGCGCGGGCGGCGGAAGTGGTGCCAAGAACGAGACCGGCCAAACCGAGGCCGAGCGCGGCATGCACCAGCATGCCAACCTTGCGGTTGCGAATTCGGATCTGCGGCATAACCCTCACCCCGAAAAGCCAGAGCGCTTTGCTCCGGACGGCAGTCCTTTAGACCGCGCCGACCCCGTTAGGCTTTGTTTTAAATACGGGATCAGGGCGCTTTTGCGGCACTGCCACCCCATACCGATTCATACAATAGGCTCACCACCCCCGCAACAATGGCGACATCGGCCAAATTGAAGACATACCAGCGGAAGCTCCAGGCAGCGGTATCGAGGTGGAGCAGCACGAAATCCAGCACTCCCGGCCAATGTAGCCGGTCGATGGCGTTGCCCAGCGCCCCGCCAATGATCAGCCCGAGGGCTGCGGCGGTGAGTCGCGACGAAGCCCGCGCCAGCCATGCCCAAAGAAACGCCACCGCCGCCGCTTTGAAGGCCAACAGCGCCCACTGGCCGACCGGCCCCTGCTGCGGGAACAGGCCGTAGCTGATGCCGGTGTTCCAGGTCAGGACGAGGTCGGCAAAGGGCGTCACCGACACCGTGCCGCGGCCGGCGAGATCGAAGGCGTCCAGGAGCCAAAATTTTGCGGCCTGGTCGAGCGCGCAAGCGATCGCGGCAATGACCAGCCCGAATGCGCTCAGCGATCCCCAGATATAGCTGCGGTCCGCATCGCCTCGTGCCGCGTCCGCCACGAGGCCCCCTACTCCGCCGCCTTGCGCATGTCTTCCCACTCACGCAAAGCCTGGGCGTCGCGCGGCGTGACGTCGGGATATTGCGGATCGGCGCCGACCGCGGGCGAGATTTTCCATGAGCGAGCGCATTTCTTGCCCTCGGCGCGGCGCGGCTCCACCGCAACGCCGCGCACGTCGTCGAGCCTGAACGCCGCTGCCGGTCCCTCGCCCTCGACCAGGGTCGCCGCCGAGGTGATGCACAGTTCGGCGAGATCGGCTCCGACCGCGACGCCGAACAAGTCGCTATCGGCGACGTAGATAATGGGCGCCGCTTCCAGCGAAGAGCCGATCCGCTTGGCCGCGCGCTCGAGCTCGAGCGCGCCGGTGACGACGCGGCGGACGTTGCGCAGCTTGCGCCATTTCTCGGCCAAGACGTCGTCGCGCCAGGATTGCGGCACGGTCATGAACTCTTCCAGATGCACCGACTGCGCCGCCGGATCGCGCGCCAGCCACGCTTCCTCCGCGGTGAAGCAGAGCATCGGCGCCAGCCACGTCACCGTGGCGCGGAACAGATGATCGAGCACGGTGAGGCAGGCCTTGCGTGTCACCGACGTATAAGGATCGCAATAGAGCGCATCTTTACGGATATCGAAATAGAATGCCGACAGGTCTGTGGTCATGAAACTGTTGAGCGCGGCGAAGATGCGCTTGTAGTCAAACTCGGCGTAAGCCGTGCGAATCAGCGGATCGAGCTCGGCGAGCCGATGCAGCATCAGGCGCTCGAGCTCCGGCATTTTTTCGTAAGCGACTTTATCGACCGCCTCGAAATGCGCCAGATTGCCCAGCATCCAGCGCAACGTGTTGCGCAGCTTGCGATAAGTCTCGACAGTGGTTTTGAGGATTTCCGGACCGATGCGCAGATCGTCGGCATAATCGGCGGCGCACACCCACATGCGCAGAATATCGGCGCCGGAATGTTTTATCACGTCCTGCGGCGCGGTGACGTTGCCGAGCGATTTCGACATTTTATAGCCGTTCTCGTCGAGCACGAAACCATGGGTGAGCACAACGTCGAACGGCGCGCGGCCGCGGGTGCCGCAGCTTTCCAAGAGCGACGACTGAAACCAGCCGCGATGCTGGTCGGAGCCTTCCAGATACATCACCGTCTCAGGCCCGCCGTCGGCCTTGCGCTTGATGTGGGCGAGCGCCGGAAAAACTTTCGGGTCTTCGAGCACGAAAGCGTGGGTCGAGCCGGAATCGAACCACACGTCGAGGATGTCGTCGACCTTCCGCCAATCCTCGTTGGCGCGCGAGCCGAGGAAACGTTCGCGGGCGCCTTGCGTATACCAGGCGTCGGCGCCTTCCTTCTCGAACGCCGCGGCAATGCGCGCGTTGACTTGTTCGTCTCTGAGAATCTCGCCAGTGCGATCGTCAAAAAATACGGCGATGGGCACGCCCCAGGCGCGTTGACGCGAAATCACCCAGTCAGGCCTGCTTTCAATCATTCCAGTGATGCGGCTTTCGCCCTGCTCCGGTACCCAGCGCGTCGACTTGATCGCCGCTAGTGCGCGGCCCCTCAACGTATCGTTCGGTCTAGCAATGTCTTTATCCATCGCAATGAACCATTGCGGCGTATTGCGGAAAATCACCGGCTTCTTCGATCGCCACGAATGCGGATATTGGTGCTTGAGCCGACCGCGCGCGATCAGCATGCCGGCATCGATCAGCGCTTTAATTACGGCGTCATTCGCGTCACCCTTTTCTCCCTTGTCAGTAATGACTCGCTTTGGGTTATCGCCACCGAAGATCGGCACGTGCGAATAATAGTAGCCATTCTCATCAACAGTCCTAGGCGGTCCCAGCAAGGGATTTTCAAGACCTTTTGCAGCACTCACAAAGACTGAAAGGTTCCTGATCATTACCCAGTAGTCATCAGTACCGTGTCCAGGAGCGGTGTGAACGAAGCCAGTGCCAACATCGTCAGTGACGTGTTCACCAGCTACAACCGGGACGTCGAAATCGTAGCCGCCGAGAGCTTTCAGAGGGTGAGCACAAATGAGGCGTAGAAGAGTTTTAGATTCAACGGGACAGAGCCTTTTAAATGCGGTTACACGCGCCTGCCGAAAGACTTCGACAGCCAATTTATCCGCCAGCACAAAGCGATCACCAGGCTTGGTCCAATTGTCACTGGGTGCATCGACTACCTCGTAAAGCCCGTATTCGATTTTTGGCGAGAAACTGATCGCGCGATTTCCCGGGATCGTCCAGGGAGTGGTAGTCCAAATTACTATGTTGGAGCCCTTGATCCGGTTCCATTCCTTCAGAAAATCAGCTTCCGTTGCCGCAAATGCGTCTGCAGACTTATTCCCTAGTTTATCAAACTGACCAGTCTCCGGATCTTCTTCGAAATCGACGGCAATCCAAGAGCCGGCGGTCTGAAAATTTAGAACTGGAAACTTCACCCACACCGTATCGCTGACATAATCCTCATACTCAACTTCCGCCTCAGCCAGCGCCGTCTTCTCCACCACCGACCACATCACCGGCTTCGAGCCGCGATAGAGCGTACCGTTCGCCGCGAATTTCATCAGCTCGCGCGCGATCTGCGCTTCGGCGGCAAAATCCATCGTCGTGTAGGGATGCGCCCAGTCGCCGACGACGCCGAGGCGCTCGAACTCCTCGCGCTGCACCTTGATCCAGTGCTCGGCGAATTGCCGGCACTCTTTGCGGAAAGCCACCAAAGCTGCGGCGTCGGAAAAGTCCGGTTTCGGCTTGCCCTTGGCGCGGTAATTTTCCTCCTCGATCTTCCATTCGATCGGCAGACCGTGGCAGTCCCAGCCCGGCACGTAGTTGGAATCGAAGCCGAGCATCTGCTGGCTTCGCGTCACCACGTCCTTGAGGATCTTGTTGAGCGCATGCCCGATATGGATGTTGCCGTTGGCGTAGGGCGGCCCGTCATGAAGGATGAAGCGCGGCTTGCCCTTGGCGGCGGCGCGCAGCCGGCCGTAAAGGCCGATGCTGCTCCAGCGATCGAGGATCGCCGGCTCCTTCTGCGGCAGGCCGGCGCGCATCGGGAAGTCGGTCTTGGGCAGAAACAGCGTTTCCGAGTAGTCGCGCGCTTTTGCCGGCGTTTCGCTCATGGGGCGCCTTCTAACAAGCCGATTGCGCTGCGGAAAGGCGCAAAAGCACCGGTTGGGGGAACCGGCTGCTCGGACTTGACGTTACCTCCACGAGCCGATGGGCGGGGCCGGTGCAGGGGCGACGGAGGGTTTTGTGGACTATATCCGCGCCAGGCGCGAAGTTCGTCACGCGCTGGTCATCAGCGATCCGCAGCCGGTGGAAAACGTCACGAACGTCTGGCTGTCGGCCGGCCAGGCGGCGAATATCGGTATTTTCCTGATCCTGTTCGGCGCCTTTCTCTATATCGGCCGCGCCATCCTGTTGCCGATCCTGGCCGCCTCGATCGTCGCCTTGACGCTGGCGCCGCTGGTCAAGGCGGCCAAGCGGCACGGCATTTCGCCGTGGCTCACCAGTCTGGTCATTGTCGCGCTTGGCCTCGGCGCATTGGGCCTGGCCGCGACCATGCTCGCCGGCCCGGTGAGCGAATGGATCGGGCGCGCACCGGAGATCGGCGCCACCATCAAGGACCGGCTCGCGGTGCTCGACCGGCCGCTCGCCGCGCTGCATGAATTGCAGACCACGCTGTTCGGCACCGATAACGGCGCCCTCAATGTCAATACGCCGACGTCGAGCTTCGTGTTGCCGATGGTCGCCTTCGTCACGCCCGCGGCCGGCGAGCTGTTGCTGTTCTTCGGCACCTTGCTGTTCTTCCTGATCGGTCAGATCGAGCTGCGCACCTCGCTGGTCGCGCTGTTCGGCAGCCACGACACCAAGCTGCGTTTTTTGAAAATCATGCGCGACATCGAGCGCAACCTGGCCGGCTATCTGACCGTGGTGACGATTATCAACGCCGCGCTGGGCACGATCGTCGCCGTCGGCGTCTGGCTGATCGGCTATCCCAATCCGGTGATCTTCGGCGTGTTGGCGGCATTGCTGAACTACGTGCCCTATGTCGGACCGGGCATCATGGTGATCGCGCTGTTCGGCGTCGGCCTGGTGAGCTTTCCGTCCATCGCTCACGCCGTCATCGCGCCGATCGGGTTCATCGTTCTCACCACCATGGAAGGCCATTTGGTCACGCCGACCATCGTCGGCCGCCGCCTGACGCTCAATCCGCTCTTGGTGCTGCTGGCGCTGGCGTTCTGGACCTGGATGTGGGGTCCGTTCGGCGCCTTCCTCGCCGTGCCGCTGTCGATCGTCGGCCTGGTCGTGTTCAACCACTTGTTTCCGACCGAAGAGGTCAAATTGCCCGATTAACGACAGCTATCAGTTCGTTGATTTAGGTCAACGGAACTCCTTGGAACCCGGACGATTATGTACTTAACTGGCTCAATCTAACGCACGGAGAATTCGCATGAATACCGCCGCAACGGCATCGCAGAATGTTCGCGATGCGGCCAAAGACGCGCGCGAAGGCTTGCGCGACGTCAAGAAGGCAGCGAACGAGGCTTCCGGCGACATCCAAGCCGATCTGCAGGCGTTGCGCGACGATTTCGCGCGGCTCGCCGATCAGGTCAGCACCATCCTCGGCAGCAAGGGCAACGCGGCGTGGCAGCAGGCGCGCTCCAGCGTCGATGACATGGTCGCCGGCGCACAAGATACCGGCCGCGAGGCCGTCGACGCCATGCGCGAAGTCTCCGACAATTTCGTCGAGGCCATCGATGAATCGATCAAGACGCGTCCCTATACGACGCTGGCGATCGTGGCCGGTCTCGGATTTTTGTTCGGCGCGACATGGCGCCGTTAGGTTTTGGCGCCGCTGAAGCCGCGGTGTTGAGCGGGTCGAGGGTCCCATGCTCAAGAGCTTGATGCGCGACGCGATGCTTGCGGTTCAATCGCGAAGCGGGATCACTGCGTCGTTCATCGTCTGGCTCGTCGTTGCGGTGATGGCGGCGGCGACCGCCTCTGCATTTTTGTGCGTGGCCGCCTATGACTGGCTGGCGCTGCAGATGGGCAGCGTCTATGCCGGCCTGGTGATCGCGGCGATCTTTGCGGCGATCGCCATCGTCGGTCTCATCATCGGCCTGTTGGCGCGGCGCCGCGCGCGTGAACGCGCGATTCTGGAACGCGCCGCCCGCGCGCACGCGCCATCGTGGCTGCTCGATCCGAAAATCCTCGCCACCGCCGTCCAGGTCGGCCGCTCGCTCGGCTGGCAGCGCGTCATTCCGTTGGCGCTCGTCGGTATCATGGCGGCGCAATGGGCCCGCGAACGTCGCGAGCACACGCAAGAGCCTGCCGAGTAGTTCGCTGCGAGGCTCAAAGCGGGCCTCATTCCTCGCCTGGCGAAGTGCATCGATCGGCCATGGCCGGACTGCCGCCGCAGTTCCGGCGCCGCTTGAGTATTCAGCCAGCACCCCCTGCAGCCGAATCGGACGCAGGAAACTTTCAGTGTGATCAATTTTATACAGTATAAATCTTTCAGATAACTTGGAACATAAAGACGATCTGTCGGGTTATTACAGACGAACAATCAGATTTATTGGAGATTTCAATGAAAAATACCATGAGAAATACTTTGCTGGTGACGGTTGCCGCCACCGCGCTCATCGCCGGGGCCGGCCTGGCCGCTGCGCAAGGCACCGGCGAAACCCCTGAAGCGCCGGGCGCAACCACACAACAGCCGAAAGCCCCCGGCGGCAAGATGGACCAGCAACCGAACGGTGTGCCGCAGAAGTCGCCGGCGCCGAATGCGCAGGCGCCCATGAAACCGGCACCGACCGCACAGGCGCCCGCAAAGGAGACTCCGGCGCCAACCGCGCAGGCACCCATGAAGGAGAAGCCGGCCGAGAAGACCGCCCAGGCACCAGCCACCGCCAAGCCCCAGGCCGCCGAACCGGGCGGTGCTGCGCAAACAACTCCGGAGGCACCGAACTCTCGCATGGCTCCGAGCACGGCACGAGACGAGACCAAGTCCGGGCCGCCGGCTGCGCTGTCGAGTGAGCAACACGCGAAGATTCGCGACACGTTGCGGGTTGAAAAGTCCGAGCGCCTGACCAGCGTACCTTTCTCACACAAGGTCGGCGAAGCTATTCCAGGAACAGTGCATCTTTATGCCTTGCCTGTTTCGATCATGGAATATGCCCCGCAATATCGCGGCTATGAATATATCCTGGTCGGCGATGAGATCCTTATCGTGGATCCCCGCACGCTCCGAATCGTTGCGGTGATTGACGCTTAAGTCGGAGCCGACGTCATCCTTGCCAAACAATGAGGGCGGCTCGCGCCGCCCTCATTGCACATGAGCCGCAGGCGCAAATGCGCCGATGTGGCGATGTGGCGATGTGGCGCGAACGATCGTCAGACGCTTCAGCGCCTAAGCTGCGGCTGATCGCGCAGAACGACATTCAACAATGAACTGTGGATTTCGATGCTGCCATTGTAATCGATCAAGCCCAGTTTTCGAAATTTGTTCATGAAAAAACTCACCCGGGATCGGGTGGTTCCGATCATTTCCGCAAGCGTCTCCTGGCTGACTTTCGCTATGATCGGCTCCGGCCTGCCTTCCTTGCCAAAATTCGCCAGCAGCAGAAGAGTTCGCGCCAGGCGTTTCTCGCTCGAATTGAACAGTTGATCGACCAGGTCCTCCTCGACACGACTGTTGCGGGCCAAGAGGTGCGCGATAAACAACTCGGCGAACGCCGGCTCCTCGTGGATCACGCGAGTGATGTCTGTCTTCGATATTCGCACGATCACGCATTTCGTCAGAGCCATGACCGTCGATAGACGCAGCGCCTCTCCGGCTAGGCAGCCCTCGCCGAAGAAATTGTCGGCTTCCAGAAGTGCGACCACGGCCTCCTTGCCCTCCTCGGAGACCACGGTTTTCTTGACCTTGCCGCTCTGAATGTAGAAAACGGCATCCGAAGGATCGCCCTGCCTGAATACGATTTGATCCTTCCGGTAATCGGAAATGGCTCGCCCGCCGTTTACTTTGGAGAGAAACACCTTGGGATCGAACGGGGGCTTTGCTTTGCGTTTCATTGCGAGCCCTCCTTCTCGTTAGGTGCATCCCTTGGCGTGACTGTGAATGCGCCGCCACGGATCGTCTTTACGAGGTCCAGTTGGTCGACGTCGCACACGACCGGCTCCTGCGCGCCTTCTGATGATGGGGCGCATCCTCGACAACAGGACATACGATCCTGCCGGAGAGGCCACTTCCGCCGCCCTGCCTACGAACTATGATTCTAAGTCAATTTAGGGCGTGCTGTCCGTAATGTACATTACCGTACGGTGGGGATACTGACTTAATCAGCCGTATGTTTTCGGCAGGTGAAAAGCAAGCCGCGACCGGACCAACTGATAGCATTCGCAAGACGCTTTGGTGAGAGCCCGCCGATCAAGTATCGTGACTTGCCGTCGGCCGCGTTCAATCAAACCGGCTCGTTCCAGCTCCTGGGCGGCATTACTGATGCTTGGCCTTTGCACACCCAGCATTTCGGCGAGCAGGTCCTGAGTGATGAGGAGCGTATCGCCATCACTGCGGTCACGCATCATGAGCAGCCAACGCGCCAACCGCTGCTTGAGGCTGTGCGCACCGTTGCACGCGACCGACACCATGACCTGTTCGAGAAAAGCCTGGACGTAAGCGTTCATGACACTTCGGAAGGACGGCATTGATTGCATCGCCTGCGTAAACGCCACGCGTGACATCTTTGCCGCGCTCCCCGGAATTTGGACGAGAAGCTGCACCGAGGAGCGCTTGGCACCCAAGATGGCTTGAACGCCGCTGCAGCCCTCCCTTCCG
>Ga0210394_10000398_pt1 | contig 94957 bp, 80 predicted proteins | sample IncBWC12MmetaG_FD_160121 | JGI IMG/M metagenome (GOLD analysis project Ga0210394, IMG submission 160121) | Forest soil microbial communities from Barre Woods Harvard Forest LTER site, Petersham, Massachusetts, United States - Inc-BW-C-12-M | ecosystem: Environmental > Terrestrial > Soil >...
CTTTCTTGGCAATCGTGCCGGTAAACGTCTCGAACTTCGAATCGCGTTTCTGACTCGCTGCGAGAAGCTTGTTAGTCTTGCCTGTTTCGGTCGTGGTTGCGGTGTAAGTGGATGCCCCGGCCGCAAAGGAAAGCCCTAAGGCAGCCACGGTTAAAGTGATTCCTCTCTTCGTTTTCATCTCTACTCTCGCTTTTTACTCCAGAGATTCACGAAAGACGATACCCTGAATCCTTCACTTTCGGGTGCATGGCGCCTGCCATTCAAAACGCATCTAATCCACTGAATATAAACAGCTTAATGTGATTTTCCGTTGTTCCCGTAGGAAGAATAGTCGCAAAGCCCGAAGATTGTGCACGGTAGCTGGCCCCTCGCGTCCCGAACCGGGCCTCCCGTTAACTGCATCTGGCCGCCGTTTGACCCCCTAGGTGCGCGATTGGACGCACAACGCTAGACGGGTGGTTCGGATAGGCGCAAACTTTAGTACTGTAACTAGTTACGGGTGTAGTTCACTCGTTCTAGTGGGCTCGGGGTCAGGCCTTCCGGGGGAAGTAGGAGGCCGCTGCATTACAAGCAGGTTACGCAAAAAGGTGGAGGAGACATGGCGAGCGCAGTTTCTAACAAGCTCTGGAAATCGTTCGATTGGGCGCTGTGCAAGACGGCGGGGATAACCTTCGACACGATTCAATACTTCAACAAGTTCAATCCCAACCCTTCATTCACTCCGAAATGGTCAGATAAGCCGCTGCTGAAGTCGTGGGAGAAGTCCAAGCCCACGCTTGGCTGGCCACGCACCACGGACTCGCTTTGTCCGGATTGTGTGCGGGAAGCGCGCGACCTGATCCTAAACGGGAAGAAGGATTGGACCGACCTCGTTCACGAGAAGGTCGGCGAAATCAAAGCGCAGATTGTCGAACGCGATGGCCAAGTCTGGATGGTGAAAGAGTGTCCCATCCACGGCAAGTATGAAGACCTGATGGCCATCGACTCAAAGTTCCTTGAATGGATCGAAGGCAATTTTCCGGGTCGCGACATTCCGGCCCACAACGACGAAGATCTGCACCGCCACGGTTCGAGCACCGTTCGTCACGGACGTGGCTCAGTTCTCACCGTTGACCTGACGAACCGCTGCAACATGATGTGCGATCCCTGCTTCATGGACGCGAACCAGGTCGGCTACGTTCACGAGCTGAGCTGGGAAGAAATTCAGGAAATTCTCGAGAACGCCACCAAAATCAAGCCACGCCGGCAGATGTCCGTGCAGTTTTCAGGCGGCGAGCCGACGATGCATCCTTACTTCCTCGACGCGGTTCGCTACGCGCGCAAAGTGGGCTACAACAGCGTGCAAGCCGCCACGAACGGAATTGAATTCGCCAAGAGCAAGGATTTCTGCAAGAAGGCCTTCGAAGCCGGCATGCGCTACGCATATCTGCAATTCGACGGCATCGGCAACGACGCGAACAGTCACCGCCAGGTGGGCAATCTCTTTGACGTGAAACTTCGCGCCATCGAGAACATGCACGAAGCCGGAATCGAAATCGTGCTCGTCACCACGATCGTTAACAACGTGAACAACGATCAGGTCGGCCCCATCGTGAAGTTCGCGATGGAAAACCCGAAGAAAATTTCCTTCGTTTCGTTCCAGCCGGTTTCATTCACCGGACGCGACGAGGAAATCACTCCGGAGCGCCGCATCCGCCAGCGCTACACGCTTTCGCACCTGGCGCAGGACGTCAGCGCGCAAGTCGGCAAAGTGGAGCCTACCCGCGACTGGTTCCCGATTTCTTACATCGCCACCTTCGCCGGTTTCTCGGACCTTTCGCACGGCCCCGATTCGCAGTGGGGTTCGCTCTCCTGCGGCTGCCATCCGAATTGCGGCGTTGGCACCGCGCTCATGATCAACAAAGAAACGAAGGAATGGGCGCCCGTTCCGCGCTTCCTCGATGCGCCGTCGCTCACCAAGGACGTCACCGCCATCACCGACGCAGCCCGCGGTAAAGGCTTCTCGAATTTCATGATGGCCATGGCGCTGCTGAAGAATTACAAGCCATTCCAGGCGCCACCCAGCTTGCGTTTGAAAGATCTGTGGATGAAGTTCGACAAGACGTGGGCGCTCTCGAAGAACTCCAACAAGAAGTATGGCCGCACCAGCCCGGATCGCACCTTCGAAGACGCAATGAAGCGCCGCAAGGAAGATCCCTGGAATTTCCTCTTCATCGCCGGCATGTGGTTCCAGGATCTTTTCAACTACGATTTCCGCCGCACCGAAATGTGCATCATCCCCTACGCCACGCAGCAAGGTGAAATTTCCTTCTGCGCGTACAATACCGGCGTGGGCTGGCGGAAGATCATCGAGAACATGTACAAGAACGCAACCGTCGCCCAGTGGTACAAGACGCACGGCAAGCACGACATCTTCGCCAAGGGCAAGAGCGTCGATCTATCGAGCTACGAGCATTCGCTGCGAATCGACAAGGAAGATGCGGCGCGCATCCGTCACCTCGAGCACGACATTCCCCTGACGGCAGCTGAAGAAGACCGCGCGCGTCGCCGTAAAGCCAACGAAGAAGCCGCCAAGGTCCGCCGCATTTACGAAGAGCTCGTGCTGAAGAAGCCCCAAGAGTCAGTCGTCCAGATCGGCTCAATTCAGCAGATTCAGATGGCGGTTCCAGGCGCAACGGTAAAGCCAGTCCAGATCGCCCCAGCCAACGGCAATGGCAACGGTCACGCAAACAGTGATGGCGCAGCGAAAGTAGCCAACACCGAAGCAGAAGCCGCCGTCGCCGGCGACTAACCGCTACTCCACAATCGGAGTTTTCACCAACAGCCCCGGCCAAAACCGGGGCTGTTGCTTTTCATGGCAAGCCTATTGTTTTGGTAGAATAGAGACCCGAGGACAAAATGCCGATCTACGAGTACGTCTGCGACGACTGCGGCGCTCATTACGAGCGCATCGTCATGAGCCAGAAGCAATCCATCACCTGCCCGAAGTGCGAGAGCGCGAAACACACGATTCAGCTCTCCGTATTCGCCGCGCCCGCCAACGGCAGCAAAGCGAGCGGAGGATCTTCGTCAGGACCCGCACCGGGATCAGGCGGTTCATGCTGTGGCGGCGGTTGCGGCTGCAACTGATTAAGTTGCCGTGCCAGCCAATAAGGAACTGGCGGACCGGCGGTTCCCAAGCCGCGCAGATTTCGAGTACTCATCCGCCGCAATCTATTTCGTAACGATTTGCACTAAGGAAAAGCGCGCTCTATTCGGCCAGATCGCAGGAAGCCAAATGCTTCCGAATCGTTTCGGCAAAATCGTCCAAGAAACCTGGTACGAACTTCCCGATCACTACCGACGCGTAAATCTCGATTGCTTTGCGCTCATGCCCAACCACGTCCACGGCGTCCTAGCCCTGCTCGACCCAGTAGGGGCGGGTCTAAGACCCGCCCGCGTACAAATCCAGCACAACCTCTCCGAAATCATCCGCGCCTCTAAGGGTTTCTCCGCCCGAGCCATCGCCGAACTCGACCCTTCCCTACGAAGCGCCGTCTGGCAACGCGGCTTCTACGATCACATCATTCGAAATGCCGACGACTTGGCCAACGTCCGACGCTATATCCACCAAAACGCGGCCAAGTGGGAATTCGACCGCGAAAACCAAAATCGGTAAAGAAGAACAAAAGAAGAACAAGGGATGGAATTGAAGCGGAAAGCAGACTGGCCCGCCTGACGCGGGCGGGTCCGAGACCCGCCCTACCAACCCTAATTCGTCGGTCGCATCGTCGCTATTTCGCAGCGACTTTCACCGACGCCTGCGTGTTTTCCCACTTCATCTGCAACGTGCATCCGCCGCCGGCCTGATCGAAGTCAATCGTGAAGTTTTCCACCGGCGCGCTCGTTTTTGACACCGCCATATCAACGCGCGCCAAATCGTTCGCTTCTCCCGGATATGCCGTGCCCCACTCGCCGGTCTTCTTGCTGATCACCAGCGTCCACTTATCCGCGGTAGGAATTACGAAGATTGTGTAGCTGCCTGCCGGCACCGCCGCCCCGCCAACGCTCGCGTCGCCCGTCGTCACGAAGGTCGTCGCCTCATTCGCGCCTGCGCGCCAGACTTTTCCGTACGGAACCAATTCGCCGAAAATCTTCCGGCCCTTCATGCGCGGACTCGAATAATCAATCGTGATCGTCTTGCCATCGGCCAACTTGCACTCCGCCTTGGCTGGTGGGCTCGGCCGCGCGCCTTTCTCTTGCTGCGCACAGCTCGGTGCCGCGAAAACCGTCAGTGCCATCACTGTCATCGCACACAGCGCCAAGATTCTCTTCATGTTGTCTCGTCTCCTTGACCGGGAAATAATTGACCGGGAAATAAAATTGAACCCGGAAAATAAATTGCCAGATGCGCGCCAAACAATCTACTCTGAATTCTGCTCCGCCCGCGTGCCGCGAGTCAAACCGCGAGCGCCTCACCCGCCCAGACTTTTACAGCGAGTCCAAAAGGCTCCGCCCGACATCACATCAAAGATAAACCAAAAAGCCACCAGCCAATCAGGGAGGTAATAAAAGTGACGACAACACCCGCAAAGCCCGCGAAGCCCTTAAAGCCCCTAAAGATAGATTGGCAATCGCTACCGGCGGCCAAATCCGGCCAATTCCGAATCGGCGGCGATCTCGTCGTCAACCGTCTCGGTTTCGGCTCCATGCGCCTCACGGGAAAAGGAATCTGGGGTCCGCCGAAGGATCGCAACGAAGCAATTCGAGTTTTGCGCCGCGCCGTCGAACTGGGAATCAATTTTATCGACACGGCCGATTCCTACGGCCCTCACGTGGCTGAAGAACTCATCGCCGAAGCACTCTATCCTTACCCAGCAGGCCTCGTGATCGCGACGAAAGCCGGTTTCGATCGTCCCGGCCCGGATAAATGGGCGACGAATGGCCGGCCGGAACATTTGCGCGCGGCATGCGAAGGCAGCCTCAAGCGGCTACGCCTCGACCGCATTGAACTTTTCCAGCTTCATCGCATCGATTCGAAAGTTCCCGCGGACGACCAGCTCGGCGCGCTTCAGCTTCTGCAATCGGAAGGAAAGATTAATCACATTGGTTTATCGGAAGTCAGCGTCAAAGAAATCGAACACGCGCGCGCGATCGTTCCGATTGTCTCCGTTCAGAATCGCTACAGCGTGGTGGACCGCGCCGCGGACGATGTTGTCGAATACTGCGATCGCGCAAACATCGGATTCATTCCGTGGTTTCCTTTGGCGTCGGGCAACGTATCGAAGTCAGGAAGCTCACTCGAGCAAACAGCAGCCAAGTTGAAAATCACGCCATCGCAGCTTGCGCTTGCGTGGCTACTGCATCGTTCGCCGGTGATGCTCCCCATTCCCGGCACTTCGCGCGTCGAACACCTCGAAGAAAATGTTTCGGCAGCGGCTGTGAAGCTTGACGAGACTACGTTGAAGGGACTGGCAAAATTGGCTCGCGGGGCATAAGCACACTGTCTGGATCAAACCCGATACGGCGGCGGCTTAATTCCTTTGTCACGCAGATAAATTTCTGCTTGGCCGCGATGATGAGCCACATGGACATACATCGCGAGTAGAACTTCCCGCCCCGGCATCCGTCCGTCTGGAGAGTCATGCGCTTTAGCGAGTTGTTCGTCCGTCATGTTGTCAATCGCGCCTGTGCAATATTCGAAAGACCCGCTTAAAAACTTCACAATACCGTCCTTATCCGTCGGCGAAGGCGTCTGCGGCGCATTCGTATCCTTTAGTCCGGCACAGAATGCATAGTTCGTCGTCGCGATGTGCGAGATTAATTCTCCAAACGTCATCGATTCAGGATGCGGCCGGAAGCCGTAATCGCTCGCGGGCATCGCCTCGGCAACTGCTACCGAGAGCTTGCTAAGAGCGCTGAAGTGTTTCGCGTATTCGTTGTCACTTCCCACCCCAGCATTCGATACATGCGCCCCGGCCAAGAACAGGGCCGCCAAAGCTGCACACGCGAGAGAATGGTGGCGATTCATAGATTTCCTCAGCCTCCTCTGGTTGCGACGCGAACAGAACCTCAAATTGATTGTCTGGATAGACGTAAAGACGTGCTCTTGGGATAGCGGTGCTTTAGAGCGCTAGCTTTCAGCCGTCTCGGCTCAAAGCTGGCGGGAGCACTCTGCGAGGTGCGCGCAAAGTTTAATGCGCGGAAACGGATCTGAGACACGCTGCCCGACTTAGTGTGATCTCTGTAATGACAGGCCTGAGACCCGCTCGAACCCAACGCCGTCGTGAACCTCGTGGACCCTTGCTGAGAACCCTCACAACGGATTGCTGGCAAATCTGGCACCCCTTGGCGCCAAAACTGCTTTTTGCTGCAACCTACTTGCTGCAGTTGCAGCGACACTTTTTGTCATAATTTGGCTGCGTGTCGTACAACCTGAGCACTGTAACGACCCTGTCGACATTGTCGGCGCGAAACCGTCTTTCGGTTAAGTGCGTAAAGGCAGGAGCGCACGCAACCGCGCGTCGCGCAGATAAATCCCAAGCCAAGCAAGCACGGCCATCGACAATGCGATTACGAACGTTGGTTGCCCCAGCCGCACATGGGTTGCAATCGCACCGCCGAAATACGCAGTCAATAGAATTGCGCCCAATACGCTGGTGCGAGGAATCGCATACAGCAGAGTGGATACGAGAAACGCAATCCCGATCGGCGTCGCGAGCGACTCCGGATACCCCATGTCCCTCATCCCCTGTCGCGACATCTCGGGTTTGAGGAACCCGTAGCTTGTCACCAAAAGAATGAAAGCTACGATCAGGCCGCTGAGGAACCGTCCCGTCCAAAGCATTCCTTTCGAGGTGGGCGCCGCGGGCGCAAGTGATGACATAGATTCCTTCCTTTCGATATTGAATTGGACCTCAGTAAAGCATGAAAGGCTGGACCGGCAAATCGCTTATTAGACGTGGCTGCTTGACCTTTGATGCAGCTTACGGCCACTATTGTGAACCTACGCGGAGCACGAGCGAATGCCGGAAGGCAAAGGGCTTCTCATTGTTTACACAGGGCCGGGCAAAGGCAAAACCACCTGCGCCCTGGGCACCGCTTTTCGTGCCGTAGGGCAAGGGCTTCGGGTGCTGATGGTCCAATTCATCAAAGGCTCATGGCATTACGGCGAACTCGACGCCGCGAAAATGCTCGGTGATGATAAGTTTGAGATACGTCCGATGGGCCGCGGGTTCGTGAAAGTGGGCGGGGCGGATACCGATCCCGAAGACGTCCGGATGAGCGAGCAAGCCTGGGAATTCGCGCGCGAGCAGATTTACGGCGAGAAATACGATTTGGTGGTGCTCGACGAAATCAACTACGTAATCAGCTATAAAATGCTCGATGCGGATCAGGTGGTGGATGCCCTGGCGAAACGCCCCGAGCGCATTCACGTGATCTGCACCGGCCGCAACGCGCACCCAAAGCTTGTCGAGGTTGCCGATCTTGTGACTGAAATGCGCGAAATAAAGCATCCGTACACAAAAGGCATCCTGGCGCAGAGGGGAATCGACTACTAGACATGACTTGGTTTAAACGCGAAAAGAAGTCGATTGAAAATCCTACCCCGGTGGAAGAGCGCCGAGTCCGCACCGAGGGCATGTGGACGAAATGCGGTTCGTGCCGCGCGATTATCTGGAAGAAAGATCTGGAATCGAATTGGAATGTCTGCCCGAAGTGTGATCACCATTTCCGACTGGGCGCCAGGCGCCGCCTCGAGCTTCTGCTCGATGACGAACGCTATGATGAATTCGACGCCGATCTGGCCTCGAGCGATCCGCTTCATTTCTCGGACACGAAACCGTACGCGCAGCGACTGAAGGACGCGCAGCACAAGCTGGGCATGAAAGATGCAATTCTCACCGCTGAGGGCCTGATCGATGGACGGCCGGTGATCTGCTGTTCGATGGAGTTTGGATTTATCGGCGGGTCGATGGGGGCGGTGGTGGGAGAAAAAGCGGCTCGCGCGATCGAACGCTCGATTGATAAGAAATATCCGCTGGTGATCGTTTCCTGCTCCGGCGGCGCGCGCATGATGGAAGGCGTGGTCAGCCTGATGCAGCTGGCAAAAGTCTCGGCAGCGCTCGCGCGGCTGGACGATGCACGCATACCTTACATTTCGATTCTGACGGATCCCACCACCGGCGGCGTTACAGCCAGCTACGCGATGCTCGGCGATCTGAATATCGCAGAACCCGGGGCGCTGATCGGCTTCGCAGGTCCGCGCGTGATCGAGGATACGATCCGCCAAAAGCTTCCTGAAGGCTTTCAGACCGCGGAATTCCTGCTCGAGCACGGATTTCTCGACGCGATCGTTCCACGCAAGGAACTGAAGCCTTACGTCAGCCAGGCGCTCACGTTCTTTCTCGATTCGTAGATCGAATCACGAAGTTCGAATCACGACGACCAATCACGAAGATGAATTACGAAGATTCCGTCCGTTCGCTTCTCGCGCTCGGCAGAGAACTGGCCGCGCCGCAGCAAGCTCGCGTCCAGAAATTCGGCCTCGAAAATATCTCGCTGCTCGCGGCCGATCTGGGGAATCCGCATCGCGCCATCCCTTGCGCTCACATCGCCGGCACGAACGGCAAAGGCTCGACGGCTGCCATCCTGGAGTCAATCCTTCGCTCCGCCGGATTGCGCACCGGGCTGTACACTTCGCCTCATCTTGAACGCATCAATGAGCGCATCCGCCTGAATGGCGAACCGGTTTCGGATGAAATTTTCGCCGCCGCATGGACGCGCGTGCACGCATCGATCGAATCATTGATGGCGTCGGGGAAACTGGGCGCGCACCCCACCTATTTCGAATGCGTCACCGCGATGGCTTTTTTGATTTTTGCCGAGCAGCGCGTCGATTTCGCGATCTACGAAGTGGGCCTCGGCGGGCGACTCGACTCGACGAACATTGTCACGCCCAAAGTGGCCATCATCACGCCCATCGATTTCGATCATGAGAATTTCCTCGGCCATTCCATCGCGGAAATTGCGGCAGAAAAGGCGGGCATCATCAAACCCAGCGCAATAGTGGTGAGCTCGGTCACGCGTCCGGAAGCACGCGCCGTAGTGGCCCAAAGGTGCGCGGAAATGCAGGCACGACTGGTAGAAATCGACGAGCAGTGGCGCCTGGAAGAAATGTCGTCGTCCGAAGGCTTCCATCGCGCCGTTGCCAATTCCAAAGACTCACCCGCAAAACTCATCATCGCCCCAGCCCTCCCTGGCCGGTTCCAGCTTCGCAACGCTCTCGCAGCCGCCACCGCCGCTCAAGTGCTGTCAGAAGGCGGCCGTTTCCGGGTCGGCGATAAAAGTATCGAACGCGGTATAGCAAGTGTGAGATGGCCAGGACGCCTCGAGCGGCTATCTGAAAGCCCCGCCATCTATCTCGATGGCGCGCATAACCCCTCCGGCGCTCGCGAACTCCTCGAATTCTGGCAGCGCGATCTTGCCGGCCGCCGAATCATCCTCATTTACGGGGCAATGCGCGATAAAGCAGTGGACGAGATTGCCGGCGTGCTGTTTCCCCACGCGCACACGGTGATTCTTACCGAGCCGCGACAGCCGCGCGCAATTTCAGTAGCGCTGCTATCGGAAATGACAGCTCATCTAGCCTCGCAGCGTCCCACCATCATTCGAGACCCATTTCAGGCGCTCGATCACGCGATTGAACTGGCACGCGAGAACGATGCCGTTTTTGTGACTGGTTCGCTCTATTTAGTCGGCGATTTGCGTGGTCACTGGCGCAACCGAAAGCTCCCCGCGCCTGCCCGTTCCTGAATTTCGTATCGACATTCAGCAATCCATATCCGCCATCTAGTTTTCGGTAACGACTACCAGGAAGCCTGTATTCAAGCCCGAAATCGCACGTGGTCCGAATCCGGCACGCCAATTTATGCGTCCCAAGCTCGGACGAGCTTTTCTCACGTCCGAACGGAACTAAATTTTGTGCGCACGGAATCACGAATGTGCGGAAACAATTAACGCCTTTTGTTCGTTTATTTAACTGTGGCTTGGTACCCAATCTGCACGAACAAGCGTCTAAGTGATATAGCTGGAGGGCCTAATGACACGCGAGGAGAGACGAAGCAAACTGGAATCTTTCGGCCATGCGCCCACATTGCTTGCCGGCGCGTTGCGACAATTTCCCAAGAAAATGTGGTTGTACAAGCCTTCGGCCGAAAAGTGGAGCATTCACGAAACGATCCTGCATCTCGCTGACAGCGAAGCTAGCGGATACGTTCGCTGCCGCCGCTTCATAGCGGAGCCGGGAAGCCCGGTGCTGCAATTTGATGCAGCCCGCTGGGCCGGCTCGCTCGGATATTTTCATCAGAGCACGCGCGAAGCGCTCGAAATCATTCGCCGTCTGCGTAAGATGACCTATCAACTGCTTGCTTCCCTGCCCGATCCGATCTGGTCCAATTCCGTCGAACGACCCGATGACGGCCTGCTTCGCCTGGAAGATTGGGTAGATATCCAAGAGCGCCATATCCCGCACCACATCGAGCAAATGAAGCAAAATTACGAGCTCTGGCTGAAAGCAAATCCTCCCCGGAAGCCGGCTTCTCCCTCCGGGAGATCGAGTGCGGGCGTGGCTTCGCGAATGATCACGCTGTCCGCAGGACTCTAAGCGGGTCTCAACCTCCAAAAGCCACTGGGCTGAAATTTGGGCGAGTGGCACGGGCACATCGGGCTATAGGAGTATTCAAGGCCCCCTCTGCTCATCCACGTTGCCGCCTCGCAACTCTGATGGTAGGATTGCTGTTTCATGGCTCCTGATACGTCTCCCAAGCCGCGTGTCGGAATCCCGTACCGCACACGAAACGAAGAACTTAAGGGCGAACGCGGCAAGTACGATAAATACCGCCAAGCCGTCCTCCGAGCGGGAGGAGAACCCGTCGAAATCTCGCTCGGTCTCGCAGCGGATGAGCTTCGCCGGTTGGCTGGCTCACTTGATGCAGTCGTTCTGACCGGTAGCCCCGCCGACGTCAACCCGTCGCTCTACGGCGCTGCTCGAAATCCTGCTTCTGCCGACGCTGACCCGGACCGCGAGCGTACCGATTTTGCGCTTCTCGAACACGCTTTCGCCGAGCACAAACCCGTTCTGGCAATCTGCTATGGCGTTCAGAGCATGAATGTCTTTCTCGGCGGCACGCTGATTCAGGATATTCCCAGCGCGCTTCACACGGCGATTCAGCATCCCTGGTCAAACCGCGATAAAGGCGCTCCGGAACCCTTTCATGCCGCAAAAATTGAATCCGGTTCGCGGCTTCGGGAATTGGCGGGCGCGAACGAAGTGGGTATCAACAGCTCCCACCATCAGTCGATTCTCGATCCCGGCCGCAGCCTGAGCATTGCTGCTCGGGCTCCAGACGGAGTGATCGAAGCAGTGGAATGGATAGGAGACTCGAACTGGGTTACCGGCGTCCAATGGCACCCGGAGCGGATGGCTGAGTCGGATCCACTCGCCCAGCGTTTGTTTGGCGGCTTGATTGAAGTCGCACGCAAATCGGCGGTCAAGACGGCATAGCGCCGCGTTTTTCGATTGGCGATCGCGCTTGCGTCGTCGCTGCCCGAGCGCGAGCATCGGATTTGGCCCACGGATTCTGCATGGCCGCTTCATCATTCATCATCATTTTGTGACATCAATCTTGGGGGAAACATGATTTCGCTGGCAGGCAAAGCGGCTCTTATCACCGGCGGCTCGCGGGGCATCGGAGCGGCTACAGTGCGCCTATTTGCGCAGGCTGGGGCTGACGTGGTGTTCAATTATCACCGCAGTCGCGAAGCCGCGACGCAGCTTGAACAGGAAACGCGCAAGAATGGCACGCGCATTGAGTCGTTCAAAGCTGACTTGAGCAAAATGGCTGACTCCAAGAAACTGGTGGAGTTCACGCGCGAGCGCCTGGGTCGCGTCGACATCCTTGTGGCCAATGCCGGCATCTGGAATGAGGCGGATGCTCCCATCGAAAAGCTTACCGAGCGCGAGTGGGACGAAATGATGCGCGTCAACGTGAAGAGCGTCTACTCCGTGATTCACTTCGCCGTGCCGCACATGATCGCTCAGCGCGGCGGCCGGATCATCGCCATCAGCTCCACCGCAGGACAGCGCGGCGAATCGTTTCACACGCACTACGGCGCATCGAAAGGCGCGATCATCAGTTTTGTGAAAGGCCTTGCGACGGAGCTCGCGCGCCACAACATCCTCGTCAACTGTGTGGCGCCCGGCTGGGTGGATACGGACATGTCGGCTTCCGTTCTTCGCGATAAAGCCGGCCTCAAGCAAGCGGCTGCTGCGATTCCCCTGAGGCGTCCTGGCACGGCGGAAGAAATCGCGGGTCCGATCCTGTTCGCGGCGTCGGACCTGGCAACCTTCGTGACCGGTGAAGTAATCAACGTAAATGGAGGCGCTGTACTGTGCGGATAATGTCGCGTGCCGTGTTCTTTGTCCTTTTTTCTGCCGCTGCGTGGCTGCGGGTCGCGCCATGCGCTTTCGCGCAAAACCCTCAGGACATGATGCCGGCGGAAAGCGCCGCGAAAGCCAAAGAGATCTTGCAGCAGGCGATTCAAGCATTGGGCGGCACCGCGTATCTGAACCTTCACGACGCCACCTGCGAAGGAAGGCTCAGCCAGTTTGGCCACGCCGGCGAGCTCAATGGCTTCGAGAAATTCGTCGACTACACCATCCCTCCGTTCAAGGACCGGACCGAGAATCTTCCCAAACGCAACATCATCACGGTGATGAATGGCGACAAAGGCTGGACGCTCGATCGCGGCGGCGTTTCCGATGCGTCGGGCGCCGACGTGGCCCATTTCGAGGAAGATACCAAGAAGGATCTCGACTACATTCTTCGGACCCGCATCAAGGAACCCAACATGATTTTCCGGTATGGCGGTCCGGACATCGTGGACCTGAAAGAAGCGGACTGGGTGGAACTGGTTGATAGCGACAATCGCACGATCAAGATTGCCTTTGCGCGAGCCAGCCATCTTCCGCTTCGAAAAATTGTGGATACGCGCGATTCCAACACCCGCATGAAAACCGATGAGCTCGAATACTACTCGAATTATCACCCGATCAACGGTATCCAGACAGCTTTCCAATTCACCCGCGAGCGCAATCACATCAAGATTTATCAGGTTTTCTTCGACAAGTGCGACTACAACACGAATCTTCCCGATTCGCTCTTCACTAAGGAATCTCTCGACGAACGCTGGGAGAAGGTCGGGAAGAGCGCCCGCAAGAAAGCTGAAAAAGACGCCAAGAATAACTGACGCGCTGTCATGCGCCAATCCTGTGGTGGTCACTTTGCCGGTAACGGCTGACCAGGCGCCAGGCGATTAGCTAGTGATACTCCCTCTTATCGACACCTATCTGAACATCAATCCGGGTAACGGCGTTAAGACTTAGCCAGATTTACTGGGCACCACTAAGAATGGAAATGCATGACAACGAGAGACAGCGAATTGTGTCCTCAGAGGCCATCTCCGGCGGATGAGTGTCGCTGGAGAGGCTAGTTGGTTTTGAGAAACCGATCAAGCCGGTCAGCGAAACTGTTCGACGAGCGGACAAGGCAATCAGAGATTGACACGAAAGAGCGACCAGCATATGGTCGTGGCAATCCTAGCGCGGAACTGGGGTGTCCCCGCTTACCTTCAAGGGAGGTCGAAATGGAGCATCTGATGAATCTCAGACGACTGGTGTGTGTCTGCATTACCGCTGTGCTTGGCGGTGTTGTAGCGACGCAAACAGCGTTCGCGCAAGCGCCGTCAAAAGGAACGATCATACAGATGGACCGTGCAAGTCTGCACGAGCATTTCAAACACATGGGATACAAAACGCGCGGCGGTATCGCCAAAGTGAAAACAAAACGCGACAGCGACGGTAGCGGCAACGATGGCAATGCTCGGTCTCTACCGCACTTCTCCTCCTCTTTTACAGTCGGCGGCGCCACTTTTCCGTTCACCATGGTTGGCCATCAGCCGAGCTCCGGTCAGCCCACCAGCATTCCCAACATCATCGTTCCTCTGCGAATGCATTTTGTTGGCTTCGGTCCCAATGGGGACGTCAACGTTGACTTCGATCCCACTCCGGCCGTGGTCAATATCGCTGAGTCCCCCATCTTTCAGGACGCCAGCTTCGCTAACGGTGTGGGCCAATTCAACGACATGATGCAGCGTGCCACCTTCTTTAAGCAACTGGACCGTCAGCGGCAGTGGCATGTTCTCTGGTCCCAACCCAAAATCTTCCCCACCGTCGACATCGAAGTCACTCCTGAGACCGGAACTCTGTCGCAGGTGGATGCCACCCATTTCTTTGGCGACGTGCTATTCGATTTCATGGATGCGGAGATTCGCACCATCATCGAGCTTACCGGAATGGATCCTAGTGAGGTGCCTATCTTCGTCACGGACGGCGTGACCAACGAAGCTCTCGGTTACCATTCTGCCTTCACCGTCGCAAGCAACGGTAACAAGGAAGCCTTCCAGACCTTCATCTTCACCAGTTGGCTTGATCCTGCGCTCGTTGACCCCATCATAGCCGACATCAGCACACTCAACCACGAGTCGGCCGAGCTGATCAACGACCCGTTCATCAACAACATTGTGCCCGACTGGCGCTATCCGCCCGAAAGCGATCCTCGCGCGGTTTGCTCCGGCAACCCATTCCTCGAAGTGGGTGATCCAGAGGGGAACGGCCCAACATTTGATGATTTTCCAACCGTGGTCGTGCCCCTAAACGGCTTTAATTACCACTTGCAGGATCTCGTCTTGCTCCAGTGGTTCGCCGACGAAGTTCCCTCATCCGCTCAAAACGGTTGGTACGACTTTCCGGCGACGACCGACATCACCGCTCCGGCCGTGTATTGTCACTGAAGTACCGCAACCTGCGACCTAAGTGCTGGCGAGGCGGATTTCATCAGGAACTCCGCCTCGTTGCCACCAGAATTCACGAGCCTATTACAGGCCTGCCTGCATTTCATGCGGATGAGTCGATAATTGGGAATTTGGTTTTGCAGGTGGGACTGGGGCGGTTTCCCCGGATAGATGTCGAGAAATCCGCTTATCACCAGCTATCCCGCCGACTCGGTCATTGATAACTCTTGGTTAGTCGCGTTGTCGGAAACTGATCCGCTACTGAAATCTCGACGAGTTCGCCGAATCGCGCCTCGCGGGGTATAATCGCCTGATGCACAGCAAGCGAAAATCTCCGCAGATACACAGCACGACGGTGCTTTGCGTGCGACGCGAGAATAAAGTGGTTCTGGCTGCCGACGGCCAGGTGACGCTCGGCGAAGGCGTCATCAAGCACAACGCCAAAAAGACGCGCCGCCTCTACAACGACAAGATCCTCGCCGGTTTTGCCGGCAGCACGGCCGACGCGCTTTCGCTTTTCCAGCGCTTCGAAAATAAATTGCAGGAGTTTCACGGCAACCTCTCGCGCTCGGCCGTGGAGCTCGCCAAGGAGTGGCGCACGGACCGTTCGCTTCGCCACCTCGATGCGCTTCTGGTTGTAGCCGACGCGAAATCCACATTTCTCTTGTCGGGGAATGGCGATGTGATCGAGCCTGACGACGGGCTCACCGCGATAGGCTCCGGCGGCCCTTACGCTCTGGCTGCGGCGCGCGCTTTGATCAAATTCACAAAAATGAATGCGAAAGACATCGCCCAGGAAGCCATGCGCATCGCCAGTGAAATTTGCATTTTCACGAACGCGCAATTCAGCATCGAAGAACTATGACCGGTAAATCGGAGAAAGATATGGTGATCTACTTGGCCGGAGAATCGCAGGCTTCGGAGCCGGAACCGCTTCCGTCGTTTGACGAGCTCACGCCGCGCGAAATTGTCGTCGAGCTCGATAAATATATCGTCGGCCAGAACGCGGCCAAGAAAGCGGTGGCCATCGCGCTCCGCAATCGAGTGCGCCGGCAGAAGCTCACTCCCGAACTCGCCGAAGACATTCTTCCCAAGAATATTCTGATGATCGGGCCCACGGGTGTGGGCAAGACGGAAATTGCGCGCCGCCTCGCCCGCCTGGCCGGTTGCCCATTCGTCAAAGTGGAAGCCTCGAAATATACCGAAGTGGGCTACGTCGGCCGCGACGTTGAGTCCATGGTGCGCGATTTAGTGGAAACTTCGATCGACATGGTGCGCGAAGAGAAACTGGATGAAGTGGCTGAGCGCGCCGAGCAATCCGCCGAAGAGCGCCTGCTCGATCTGCTACTTCCTGCCTCACCTGTACCGGCGGACGCGAGTCCCGCTTCCGAATCGCAGCGCCGCGAGCAAGTGCAGCGCACCCGCGAAAAGCTTCGCGTGCAACTGCGTGAAGGCAAGCTTGACCAGCGCATGGTGGAAGTGGAAGTTCGCGAACGCTCGATGCCCTCGTTTGAAATCATTACGAATCAGGGTGTCGAGGAGATGGACGTCAACGTGAAGGACATGCTATCCGGCATGTTCGGCCAGCAAAAGAAGAAGCGGAAGATGACGGTGGCCGAGGCCTTCGATTATCTGATTCAGGAAGAAGAGAACCGGCTGATTGATATGGACCAGGTCACTCGCATGGCGGTTGACCGTGTGGAACAGATGGGAATTCTCTTCATCGATGAAATCGACAAGATCGCAGGCCGCGAATCGGGTCATGGCCCGGACGTTTCGCGCGAAGGCGTTCAGCGCGACATTCTTCCCATCGTCGAAGGTACCACTGTGAACACGCGTTACGGCATGGTGCGCACCGACCATATTCTCTTCATCGCTGCCGGCGCGTTCCACACCACGAAACCGTCCGATCTGATCCCCGAATTGCAGGGCCGCTTTCCGATCCGCGTAGAGCTCAGCTCGCTTTCGGAAGCCGACTTTATCCGCATCCTTACCGAGCCGAAAAACGCGCTGATCAAGCAGTATGTCGCGCTTCTCGATACCGAGGGTTTCAAACTTGCGTTCACCGAGGACGCGATTGCGTCCATCGCCAGCTTCGCCGCCAAAGTGAACGAGCACACCGAAAATATCGGCGCCCGACGCCTGCACACGATTCTCGAAAAAGTGCTCGAAGAAATTTCCTTTGAAGCTCCGGAAATGAAAAAGAAATCGTTTAAGCTCGATGCTGCCTACGTGCAGAAACAGCTCGCGAACATCGTAAAAGACCAGGACCTGAGCCGCTACATTCTCTAGAAAATCAGAAAAATGCAAATCCGAAAAGGGGCCTTCGCATCCAGCCCCACCGCTTACTCCCACGCCCCCCGCCTTCCGATTTTATATTTTCTCCTTTCCATTTTCATTCTCTATGGCTGCGCCGCCCCCGGTGAACCCATCGAGCGCAAGCCGCCCACCCCGACTCCCGTCAGCGACCTTACCCTCTCTCAATCCGGCAACGACGTGGTTCTCACCTTTACGCTTCCCCGTGATTCCGTTGAAAAGCGCGAGATTCTAAAGCCGATCTCCGTCAATGTGTACCGGAATTTCGAGCCAATCCCGCCGGCCAATTCGCCGGCAGCCGCAGCGCCCGCAAACCCTGATCTGCTTCTTACAATCCCGCCCGCCATGGTGGATCGCTACATGGTGCAGGGGCGGGTTCGATTCGTCGATTCGCTTCGCGCCGAAGATTTCTCTGCCGCCGGTCGCGAGGCTGTCTACCTCGTGCGGACTTTTGTTTCGCCAAAAAAACCTTCTTCCAGCTCCAACGTCGCGGCTCTCGCAATTTATCCGCCCGCGAATTCAATCGCCGACCTCAAGACGGCATACAGCCGCTCCGGCGTCACGCTATCCTGGACGCCCCCAGAGAAGACTGTGAGCGGCACCGCGCCCAACATCGCTTTCTATCGAGTCTACAGGGCGGAAATGGGATCGGCTCCGAATGCTGGCGCGAATCCGGCCGCTGACGTGAACACAGAACCAGCGAACCCAAAAGTTCCCTTCGCGCGGATCGCCGAAGCAGCATCCCCGCCCTACACTGACACGCAGACCGAGCTCAGCAAGACCTATATGTACTCAGTCCGCAGCGTGGCGCAATATCCGGGCGTCCAGATCGAGTCCGTAGATTCGAATTTCGCCACGATCACTCCGAAAGACGTTTTCCCGCCGCCAGCTCCGCAAGATCTTGTCGCGGCCTTTGTCCCTGCCGCTGGCGGGACGGCCGCTTACCTCGATCTCTCCTGGTCCATCAATGCGGCAACCGATATCGCGGGTTACAACGTCTATAGAAGCGACGACTCTGCGCATCCCGGAACTCGGCTGAATTCCGAGTTGTTGCTTACGCCCGCGTTTCGCGATATGAATGCAGCGCCCGGCCGAACTTATTTTTATACTGTCACCGCGGTCGATCGCTCTGGAAACGAAAGTCCGGCCAGCCCTCCGGCCTCCGGCAGCGTTCCAGAGCCCGATCAGTAATAGTTGGAAGAAAATCGGCGCAAAGATGACTGAACACCTAATCCCGGATCCACTGAAGGTTGGCCGTAAAGTCCTGGCCTCCACGCAGCGCACCGCGTTGCAAACCGGCATTTACATGGGCGCCGCCTTGATCGTGGTCATGACTGCGGCGCTCTTCGTCGCCAATCACGTCCCTGGCCTTGAGCGCTATGCCCTCGAGCGCAACGCCACCTTCTGCGCGCTATTTTTTATCTGCATGCTGATTCCGATCGCCCGCTATTTCAACCGCCCGATGCCCATGTTCACGTCCGCGATGATTGGCTGGGTCACATTCGTCGTCGCTTACGACGTCACCGGCATGTTCTACCAGAATCTGTTTCAGGCATTGCGCAGCCCGTTTGAAGCGCTCATCGAAGGCGCGATTGTCTACGGCGTGGCCGCCGTGGGCGCCTGGGTGATCGGCATGTTTCTGGAGGCCCGCCAGCACCCGCTCGCTCCTCGCCGCCGCCGCACCGATCATCTCCATCAGCAACCATGAAGCCTTCACCGTGAACCCTAAATCATGAATCCTAAATCATGAAACTCTGCCGCTTCCAGCCGCAAGAATTCGCTGCCGCCGACATCGCCCGTGCCCCTCACGAATCCCATCCCCACGTGCGCCACGGCATCATCGAGGCCAATTGGGTTCACGAATTCAGCGGTGAACTCTGGGGCGCGCGCGAACTCACCGGCCAAAAATGGCCGCTCGACTCCGTAAAATTCCTGCCGCCCTCCGTCCCCTCGAAAATCGTCTGCGTCGGCAAGAATTACGTCGACCACGCCGCCGAAATGGGTGGCCCTCCGCCGAAGAGTCCCATAATTTTCCTGAAGCCGCCGTCAGCGATCATCGCGCCCGAAGAACCCATCATCCTCCCGCGCATCTCCCAGCGCGTCGACTACGAAGGCGAAATCGCCATCATCATCGGCCGCCGCTGCCATCTTCTCGCCCCCAACGAAGACGTCCGCCCTTACATCCTCGGCTACACCTGCTTCAACGACGTCACCGCCCGCGACCTCCAGAAGCTCGACGGCCAATGGACCCGCGGCAAGAGCTTCGACACCTTCTGCCCCTTCGGCCCGCTACTGGAGTCCGAGCTCAATCTTGCCGATAGCAGAGTAGAGACCTACGTCAATGGCGTTCGGAAACAGTTCGCCAGCGTCTCAGAAATGATCTTTTCCGTTGATGTTATAATTCGATGGATAGCTGACGTGATGACGCTCGAACCCGGCGATGTGATCGCCACCGGAACGCCAGCGGGAATTGGCACCCTCGCCGACGGCGACGTGGTGGAAGTAAGGGTCACCGGAATCGGCACACTTCGCAACCCGGTAACAAGTTTTCAGTAGGGGCACGGCGTGCCTTTCGCGCTCGGCCGCCGGCAAGACGTCATCGCGTAGCTGGGAGTTTTTTGTACTGCCGATCCGCCGGCGAGCAGCTGCCTAACAAGAGACTGGTAGGTCGCGGTTTTAACCGCGACACTAAAGCCAACATTATGACGAGGGGCTTCAGCCCCTGAAGTACATCGAAGCAATCACAGAGGTGAAAAAATGAAATTCTTCCTAGATACCGCAAATCTCGACGAAATCCGCCAGGGCGCAGCCTCCGGCGTCATCGACGGCATCACCACCAACCCCACCCTCGCCGCCAAAGAAAAAAAGCCTTTCCGCGAGCTCATCATCGAAATCTGCAACATCGTCAAAAACGGCGCCATCAGCGCCGAAGTCGTCTCCACCGATTACGACGGCATGCTCCGCGAAGCCCGCGAAGTGGTCAGCTGGCATCCCAATGTCGTCGCAAAAATTCCCATGACGCCCGACGGCGTTCGCGCCCTCAGCGTCCTCTCCAAAGAAGGCGTCCGCGTCAACGTCACTCTCGTTTTCTCCGCTTCACAGGCGCTTCTCGCCGCCAAAGCTGGCGCCTATTTCGTCAGCCCGTTTCTCGGCCGCGTGGATGATATCTCTCAGGACAGCCTGATTCTTCTTCGCGACATCCTCCAAATTTATCGCGCGTATGATTACAAGACGCAGGTGCTCGCCGCGAGCCTTCGCCACCCGATGCACGTCGTCGAAGCCGCGAAGATGGGAGCGCATATCGGAACGATGCCGTTCAAAGTTTTCGAAATGCTCTTCAAGCATCCGCTCACGGACCGGGGCCTCGAATCGTTCCTGAAAGACTGGGAAAAAGCGCGCGATACGCTCGGCGAAATTTCCGAGCCGGTCGACGCGCGTAAAGGCGGGCGTTGAAACACCTTTTTTCGAATTGGAGCGAACTGCTGCCGATTGCCGGCCTCATCGCCATGGCCGCAATCGGCTTCGTCCTCTGGCTGCGCCGCAAGCCCATCGACGACTCGGAAATCGAACGTCAGCGCCGCGCCTACCTCAACAAGGTCGGCCGCATCGTCGAAGGCCAGATCCTCGAAATTTCAGAAAACGCTCTCCCGGCCGGCGACGCCAAGCAGCATTCGCCTTCCGCAAAATTTAACCCCGGTTCGAGCAGCGCCGCGAAGATAACCGCAGCCGTCCCCACCAACGGAACGCAGCGCCTCATCTATTACACCTACTCAATCTCCGGCGTCACCTACGAAACCGCGCAAGACGTCACTGGCCTCGAAGAGCGCCTGCACCTCAAACGCGCCGCCGTAGGCCAAACCGCCAGCGTGAAATACGATCCCTCGAATCCCAGCAACTCAATCCTGCTAGCCGACGATTGGTCCGGCCTCCACTGAGTATTTTTGCGACGCGTCGGTTGGCAGTTCAGCGTCCAATGTGAAATATTACGGGCATGGCTGGGGACTGGGCTTCCTACTTCTGCAATGTCAACGATGTGCTAGCGTCCGTCTTTCTCAACTTGGAGCTACGCGCATCCGTTCCCGATAAAGACAGGCCAAATCTCCTGTGGGTGTGGGTTGAGATGAAATCGCCCCGTGAGGATGGCTTGTCGTCCAAATCTGAATTTGAGATGTTATGTGCAATTGATGACATGCTGGCCGAGACGTTGGCTGAGAAGTTTGATGCTGTTTTTTGTGGGCGAATAACTACGGATGGCCGGAGGGAGTTCTATTATTACGCGGCCCATTCAGAGCGACTGCAGATTGTAGTCGAAAATGCGATGAGCCGCTTCCGAGGTTATGAATTCGATTGCGGATGGAAAGTTGACCTGGAGTGGAGACAATATTTGGATGTGCTTTACCCCTCACACGAAGATCTTCAACGTATTGGAAATCGCAAGGTGCTAGATATACTCGAACGAGAGCACGACCCGCTGAAAACACCTCGAGACGTATCGCACTGGATTTACTTTCGAACTGAAGAGGACCGAGACGGATTCCGGGCTGCGGTTCTACCACTGGAGTACCGTATAGAATCTGAATCTCACGACGGGGATAGCGACTTTCCGTTTGGACTCTGCATCGTGAGGTTTCAGTCCGTCAAACCATCTGAAATTGATAGTGCTGTTATCGACCTTATTCGGCTTGCCGCGAAGCACTCAGGTGATTACGACGGCTGGGAAACGCAGGTGATTTCTTCTGAATGACGGCGTAACCGGACTCTCATTCAGCCGAACGCAGCAGCTGTTAGTACTGCCGCCAGCCTAGTGCTACACTTTAAATTTTCGTACAGGAGAAACCCACCAGATGCGCATCCGCCCATCGCCTCTAGCACTCATAATCCTCTCAATAATCGCAGCCCCGCTTGTCGCTTTCGCTCAGCAATCATCAGGCTCCGTCGAGCCCGGCCAGTATTCCGCCATGCGCTGGCGCCTCATCGGCCCGCATCGCGCCGGTCGCGTCACGGGCGTAGCCGGCATCTCCGGCGACCCATCCACCTACTACATGGCCACGCCCGGCGGCGGCGTCTGGAAAACCACCGACGCAGGTGAAGTCTGGTTCCCGATTTTCGACGCGCAGCACGTCGCATCCATCGGCGCGATCGCCGTCGCTCCTTCAAATCCAAAAATCATCTACGTCGGTACCGGCGAGCAAACCCCCGGCGATGGCGTCTACAAATCCACCGATGCCGGCGCCACTTGGACCAACATCGGCCTCAAAGAATCGAAATACATCAGCTCCATCATCGTCGACCCCAAAAATCCTGACGTGATCATCGTAGGCGTCCTGGGTCATCCTCTCCTCAGCCTCGCGCCTCCGAGTCCCGATCGCGGCGTCTTCAAAACCACCGACGGCGGCAAGACCTGGAAGAAAACTCTCTACAAGGACGATCTCAGCGGCGTCGCCGACCTCGAAGTGGACCCCGAAAATCCGCGCGTCCTCTACGCCGCGCTCTGGCATCCCACCGATTTTTTCGCCGGTGAAGACGGTCCCGAAAAACCGAATTCCTGGATCTACAAATCCACCGATCAAGGCGCTACCTGGAAAGAACTCGCCTACACCGGATTCCCGAAAGGCCCGTGGGATCGCGTCGGCATCGCCGTCGCCCCCGGCAATCACGGCCAGCGCGTGTTCGCGATCCTCACGCAAGGCTTCTACCGCTCCGACGACTCCGGCGCCACGTGGAAGCAAATCACAGAAGACACGCGCGTCATCGGCAATCCCTATTTCGCCCGCGTCTTTGTAGACCCGCGCAATGCCGACCTCGTCTACGTAATGCAGACCTCGCTCTACCGCTCCACCGACGGCGGCAAGACGTTCATCTCCTTCAAAGGCGCGCCCGGCGGCGACGATTACCACAACATGTGGATCGACCCGCAAAATTCCGCGCGCATCATTCTCGGCGTCGATCAGGGCTGCGTGATCAGCGTAGACGCCGGCAGAAGCTGGACCTCCTGGTTCAATCAGGCAACGGGCCAGTTCTACCACGTCTCCACCGACACAAGCTTCCCCTACATCGCCTACGCCGCGCAGCAGGATAGCGGCACCGCCGAAGTTCCCAGCCGCAGCGACTACGGCTCGCTCACCTATCGCGATTGGTTTTCCGCGGCCGGATTCGAATACAGCTACATCGCGCCCGATCCGCTGAATCCCGATATCGTTTATTCCGGCGGCTGGTATGGCAGCGTCGTCCGCTTCGACCGCACCACCGGCCAATTCACGCACGTCTTCGTGCGCGGCTCGAAATACCGCACCACCAACATGCCGCCGCTCGCTTTTTCGCCTCAGGATCCGCATCTGCTGTATCTCGGCGCGCAAGTGGTTCTCACTACGGCGAACGGTGGAAAAAATTGGCAGGCGATCAGCCCCGATCTCACCGCCCGTCCCGGCACCAAAGAAAAATCCACTGAGAAATCCGCGGAGAAGATCGAGCGCCCGCATTCGGCCTCAAATTCACTCGAAGCCAAAAACGAAGAAGCTCACCGCGCCTCCGAAGTGAGCCCCGGCCACTCGCTCGAAGCTGAATCCGAAACCTTCGCGCCTTTTGGCGATGACGAAAAGGATTTCGGCGACGAGCAATCCGCGCGCCGCCCCGCCGCCGTTTCCACTCTGGCTCTTTCGCCCGTGCACTCCGGCCTCATCTGGGCCGGCACAAGCAACGGCTTGATTCAGCTCACCGAAGACGGCGGGCTTACGTGGCGCAACGTGACGCCGCCCGATCTCAACGAGCACAGCAACGTGGTGATTCTCGAAGCCTCGCACTTCGACGCAAACGCCGCCTTCGCCACTGTGGAAAACCGCCGCGACTCGACTCCCTACATCTACCGCACGCTCGACGCCGGAAAAAGTTGGGAGAAAATCACAGCGGGACTGCCGAGCGGCTGGATCGCCAACGCGATTCGCGAAGACACCGTGCGCAAAGGCCTGCTATACGCCGCGCTCTCCAACGGCGTCTACGTTTCATTCGACAACGGCGACCACTGGCAATCCCTCCAGCTGAATCTTCCCACCAGCGATGCTCGCGATCTCGTCATCCACGACAATGACCTCGTCGTCGCCACCTACGGCCGCGCTCTCTGGATTCTCGACGACCTCTCGCCCCTGCGCCAGGCCGGCCCGGAAATCGCCAGTGCCGACGCCGCGCTTCTGCGTCCCGCCACCGTTACTCGCATCCGCTGGGACAACGACCAGGAAACTCCGCTCCCGCCAGAATTTCCCGCCGGACAGAACCCTCCCGACGGCGCGATCTTTTACTACACTCTGAAATCCGCGCCCGCCGCCGATATCACCCTCGAAATTCACGATGCGCAGGGGAACCTAATCCGCCGCTTCTCGAGTGCCACGCCCGCGCCCGATATGGTCGTAAAAAATGTTCCCGATTACTGGTTCGGCCCGCAAGCTCAGCTCCCCAAAAATTCCGGACTGAATCGCTTCGCATGGGATTTGCGCTTCGAGCCGCCGCCCGCCTTGCAGTACAGCTACTACGGCCAGCCGCTCAAATATCTCGAGTACACCCTCTCCGATCACGCCATCCCCGGCGAAACTCCGCGCGAACAGGTTCTCGGCCCCATCGTTCCTCCCGGCCAATATGAAATCGTGCTGACCGCGAACGGCCAGACCGTCCGCCAGACTCTCACCGTCGTCCCCGATCCGCGCGTCCACATCGCCCCAGCGGATTACATCGCGCAGTATTCCGCCGCAAAACGCGCCGATAGCGGCCTGCGCGCCAGCTACTCCACGTTCCAGGAAGTGGCCGCGCTGCGCAAAGCCGTCACCGAACGCGAAGAAACCCTCGACGCGATTCTGAAGCCCAAAGGCGAAGCTGCCGCCGCTCTGCATAGCGCGTCAGCTGCAAATGCGAGTAGTGCACATTCTCAACCCGCCTCAGAAGCCGCCGCTCCACCGATCAAAGAGGCCGCCGAAGCGCTGAAAAACCTCGACGCAAAAATCGCAGAAATCCTGGCAGGCGCCAACGGCTCAGAAGGCATCGGCACAGTCAACCGTGACCTCGCCCGCACCTCCTTCATGATCGAATCCGGCGACGCCGCTCCAGCCCCCACAGCCCTCGAAGTGATCGACGAATCCTGCATCGCCCTGAACAAATCCATCACAGCATGGCGCACCCTAAACGTCGGCACGCTACCTTCAGCTAACGGCACGCTGGAAAGAGCAAAGCTAGCCCCTCTGCCAATCACCTCGCCCAGCGCAGACCCAACGGCTGACGCCTGCCACATGTAACCGCCGCCCGATCGTTCCCTGGTACCCCCGGCATCCTGCCGGCTCCTTTGACGTTGAAGGCTGCTTTTGAACTTTCCGCGGTTCGGTAGCCACGACGACGCCTTCCTCGTCGTGGGCCTTCGCGTACCACCGCATCTCGGACCCGTTCCTAGCCTAGTGCCCAATGACGCGCACAGCGGCCCCGCTACTTTTGACGGTGTACACCGGCTGCGCCACCGGCTACCATTCAGGAACTTCAAGGGCGCGAGGAGAAAACATGCAAAAGATGATTAAGGCCAGCCTGACCGCCGCCGTGGCAATCGCCTGTTTCGTTGCCTTGTTGACCTTCCACAGCGCCGCCCAGGAAGAGCAGCGCGTGAACGAAGTCTATCAAGCCCAAGCCATGGGGCAAGGCACTCAATTCGGACAGACTTTCAATGTGACCATTAACATCGAGCGCTACTCGAGCCCGGAAGAACGCCAAGTGCTAGTCGAAGCGTTCCAGCAAGCCGGTTCGGAAGGCTTGTTCAATGCCCTCGAAAAAATGCGCTCCAAGGGAAGACTCGCTATTACCGGCACCCTGGGCTACGACATCAGCTTCGTCAGAAAAATTCCCACAGATACCGGCTATAAGATTCGCATCCTCACCAATCGCCCGATCCGATTTGGCGAAGCCTGGGTGAATGGTCGCTCGATGGACTACAATCTGTCGGCCCTCGAACTGGACATCAGCAATGAAAAAAATAAGAGCACTGGTGTCCTGCTCCCCGCCTGCCAGTTCAAGATCAATAAGAAAACAAACGAACTCGAAATCGAAAACTATCAAAACGTCTGGAAACTTCAAAACATTATGAACAGGAGCAAGGAGTAACGCTCTCCGTGCGCTCGGAGTAGGCTACCTTTCATAGCGATTTGAACTGGCGAAGACCGGGCGCCAGGGAAGTAGTTGGGGAGCCGCAAACCAAGCAGCGAGACCTCACCGCAAAAGGGGAACGTTATGAAATACGCGACTGTAATCTTGCTGATCTCCAGTCTCATTTCACCAGGTTTCGCCCAGGACCCTGGTTGGCCGCGCGAAAAGAGCAACGCGGAGGGTTCCATCATCTACTACCAGCCGCAGCTCGACGAATGGAAGAACTTCAAAGAGCTTGAGGCGCGCATGGCCGTCTCCATCCGGCCGAAGGGTGGCCAGCCCACTGTGGGCGTGATTTATGTGCGGGCCGCCACCGACGCCAATACGGACACTCGCAACGTGCTCCTGAGCAACGTCCAGATTACTGAAACGAAATTCCCGTCCCTCGATGCGGCCGGTTCCGCCGCAATGGATAAGCTCGTGCGAACTTTTTTGGCGCCGGGCGCGTCCATCAACATCTCGCTCGATCGTCTGCTCGCGGATTTGGAAGTGATCAAGAATCCGCCTCCGTCCGTTGCAGCCGTCAAGAATGATCCGCCGAAAATATTCGTCAGCTACCAGAATTCGATTCTGCTGCTGGTGGAAGGCGAGCCGGTCCGCGTTCCGATCGAAAAAAGCAATCTCGAATTCGTTGTGAACACCAACTGGGGATTATTTTTCGACAAATCGACGTCCAAGTTTTTCCTGCTCAATGAAAAACAGTGGCTCACCTCGGCGGCTCTCGAGGGGCCTTGGACGACCACCACAAAGCTGCCCAGGGAAATGTCCAGTCTGCCGGATCAGCCTAACTGGGCAGACGTGAAAAAAGCGATCCCTCCGGCAGCCACCACGGGCGGCACTCCTGAAGTGTTCTACAGCACCACGCCAGCGGAGATCATTTCGTTCAAGGGCCAGCCGAAGTACGCAAAAATTCCCGGCACTCAGCTATCCTACGCCACGAATACGGAGAGCAATCTCTTCCTTCAGGACGGAGAGAACCAATACTACTTCCTGGTGGCGGGTCGGTGGTTCCGCGCCAAGAGCCTCGACGGCCCGTGGACTTTCGCGACGGCTGACTTGCCGGCTGACTTCGCGAAAATTCCGGCGAGCAGCCCGGCCGCGCGTGTGCTCGTGTCAGTTCCAGGAACAGATGAAGCCGAAGATGCTGTGCTCCTCGCGCAGGTGCCGACCACTGTGATTGTGGACCGTGCAAAAGCGGAAGCTGAAGTGAAAGTTGAGTACGACGGGCCGCCAGAGTTCAAACCGATTGAGTCAACCTCGATGTCGTATGCGACGAATACTGCGGACAAGATCGTCAAGGTCGGCGACCTCTACTATTTGTGCTTCCAGGGCGTGTGGTTTATGTCCACCAAGCCCGAAGGCCCGTGGAAGACTGCGGATTCGGTTCCCCAGGAAATTTATACGATCCCTGCAAGCTCTCCGGTCTACAACATTACCTACGTGACCCAGACCACCACTTCCAGCGGCGAAACGGAAGCGAGCAGCACGGCGGGGTATCTCGGCGTGTTCATTATCGGTGTGGCGGTGGGAGCCACGGTGGCTTACGGCAGCGGCTACTACTATCCGCCTTATTACTACTACGGCCGCTATCCCTACCCGATTTATCGTCCCTATCCGGTTACCTACGGCGTGGGCGCTTTCTACAACCCATACAATGGAGCATACGGTTACGCGCGCGGCGCCTATGGTCCGTATGGAGGAGTAGCGGGAGGCGCCTGGTACAACCCGTCGACGGGAACTTATGGCCGTGCTGCGGGCGGCTGTAACGCGTACGGCTGCGCTGGTGGAGCCCGAGCCTACAATCCCTACACCGGAGCTTATGGCGCTACGCGGCAAGGCTCCAATGCTTACAGCCAGTGGGGCAGCTCGGTCGTAACAAAAGGCGACAAGTGGGCGCAGACCGGACACTATAGCGATTCGCGCGGCACGGTCGCGGGTGGACGCACGTCGGAAGGTGGCCGCGTCGTCGGTGGCAGCGGGCAGAATGGCAGCGGCTTCGTCGGACAGAGCGGCAACGGTGACGTGTACGCCGGGAAGGATGGCAACGTCTACAAGAAAACGGACAACGGTTGGCAGCAGTATCAGAATGGCGGCTGGAACTCTGTAAATTCATCGGGCGCGAATTCCAGCACGAAGTCCAGCGCGCAAGCCCAGACCAACAGCACGCAGAATCAAAGAGCTCAGAACGCTCAATCTGCCGCCGCAGGCCGGCAGCCGAGCACCCAGCCTGCGGCCAATGGCAACACTCCGGCTGCGGGTCAGCGAGGACAAAGCGGCCAAGCTTCTGCTGGTGCATCTGCAGGTACTTCCGATCGCGCGCAGCGAAGCACTCAGCCCAGTGCGAGCCCCGGTGCAAGCCCCAGTACAAGTCAACGACCCGCAGGCGCGGGCCAATCCGGGGGTCAATCCAGCCAGGTGCAAGATCTGAATCGCGAAGCGCAAGCCAGACAAAGCGGATCGCAGCGAACTCAAAACTATGAACGCCAAAGCCGAAGCACCAGCGGTGGAGCTGCACGCACCGGCGGCGGCGGCGGGCGACGCGGCGGAAGGCGCTAACCGCGAGATCACGGCGCATCAAAGGCCAGCTAAGCGCGCGACGGCAGGCGAATCGATCTAGACGCTTCGAAACTCAATGACCTGGCGGGAACAATGGTTTCTCTTCGCTTCGACGCCACGCAATAAAGTTGCCCCGAAGGCCACTATGCTTTTGAACTCCACTCAGCTCGGGTAGCCACGACGACGCCTTCCTCGTCGTGGGCCTTTCGCCTCATTTGAAATTTCAAATTTTCAAATTTTCAAATCTGAAATTCCTCCCCGCCACTCCCCCAAGCCTGTCATCCCGCCTGCCCTGAGGAACGAAGGGACCAAAGCGGAGGCCTCTCTCTTCCGCCTTTGCAGCCAATCACCTCCACCCGTTTCCACTTCTCCATTCCCTGCGCTAAACTTGCAGCGCACCAAAATTCCCCGCTGCCTCATCGAAAGCGAGCGCGCCGTGCAAGAAACCGAATTCCCCTGGGTTAGCGAAATGGCCGGCGTCCTGGAAACCATCAATCAGGGCGTCATCATCAACGACGATTGCAGCCATATCGTGTTCGCCAACGCCCTGTTCCAGAAAATGATAGGCGTCCCGGAAAACGAACTAATTGGCCGGAAGATTTTGGATATGTATCCGCCCGAAGACGTGGCCATTCTGCGTAGCCGCATCCTGCAACGTCAAACCGAAGGGCATAGCCAGTACGAGTTCTATCTTCCCCAGGCCAACGGCAATCGCCTGCCCGTTCTCGTCACCGCGCGCCAGATCGAAGATCCCGACGGCAACGTCTTCGCCGTAATCACCGCCACGGACATCACCGAGCAGAAGCGCGCCGAAAACGCGCTCCGCGAAGCAAACGCACAACTCGAAAAGCGCCACCAGGAAATCGAAGAGGACCTACTGCTCGCCGCGCGCGTTCAGCAGAGCCTCGCGCCCACAGGGCTCACTTGGGGCGGCGTCAACGTCGCCACCTACTATCAGCCCGTTCGCACCATCGGCGGCGACTTCGGATTGGTCGCGCCCAGGCAAGATTCGCTCAGCCTCTTCGTCTGCGACGTTTCCGGCCACGGCATCGGCTCGGCTCTCGTCGCCAATCGCATCTACACCGAAACCATGTCGCAGATCGAACGCGGCGTCGCGCTCGGGCCCATGATGCACCACTTGAATCGCTTCGTGCTACGCAACATCGGGTCGTCTGTCTTCTACTTCACGATGGTCGCCGCACGTCTCGATCGCGACAACCGCACCCTCGAATTTGCCAATGCAGGCCATCCTCCTGCGATGATCGTTCAACCCGGACAAGCCCCCCGCCTGCTCGAATCCGGCAGCGCCGTTCTCGGCCTGCTCGAAGACGCCGTAGGCAAGGAAGCCACCGTCATCGTCCCGGTCCAGTCCGGCGATCGCCTCGTGATTTACACCGACGGCTTCACCGAAAGTTTCAACCAGCAGCGCGATATGCTGGGCGTCGAAGGACTCAGCGAAATCGTCCGCGAAACCTCCAAGTTGCCGCTGCAGGAAATGAAAGAGCAGATTCTTCAGCGCGTAACCGCCTACCGTCACGGCCCTCCGGACGACGACATGTCGCTCGTAATCATCGAAATCCCATAACGACTGAAGGACGTTTCTGCATCTCGCGAAGCAACGAAAGCAGCAAAACACCGCATCAAATAGATGGCAGTTTTCATTGCTTCGCTTCGTCTGACGGCGAGCAATAACTGCCGCCGGGGACATCGGTTTTAATCCACGGTTCCGCGATTAAAGCTTCCGCTAACCTGTTTAGAAACAATTTGATAGCTTTTTCTAATAGGCGGTAAGAGGGGGTCTAAGGAATCGCGCTTCGCTTGCCTTGGCGGCCCAAAAAGCCGATATTGAGAGGCCATTATGAGCACTCCAAAACCAATCGAACACCGCAAACATCTCGATCGCCTCGAAGAGCTGCGCCGCCGCAACGCCGAAGCCGAAGAAGGCGGCGGCCCCGAGCGCCGCGAACGCCAGCACAAAGAAGGCAAGCTAAGCGCGCGGGAGCGAGTGGACCTGCTGCTCGATGAAGGCTCGTTCGAGGAGCTCGACAAATTCGTGCGGCACCACTGCACCGATTTCGGCATGGAGGAGCAGCGTCCTGCGGGCGATGGCTTCATCACCGGCTATGGCCGCATCGGTGGGCGCCTCGTGTATGTTTTCGCGCAGGACTTCACTGTTTTTGGCGGGTCGCTTTCGGAGGCGAATGCTTCGAAGATTACGAAGATCATGGATCTGGCGATGCGGCAGGGCGCGCCGGTGATTGGCTTGAACGATTCGGGCGGCGCGCGGATTCAGGAAGGTGTGATGTCGCTGGCGGGCTATGCCGATATTTTTCTGCGCAACACGCTGGCGAGCGGTGTGGTTCCGCAGATCAGCGCGATCATGGGCCCGTGCGCGGGCGGCGCGGTGTATTCGCCCGCGATCACGGATTTTATTTTCATGACGCGCGACAGCTCGTACATGTTCGTCACCGGGCCCGACGTGATCAAGACGGTGACCCACGAAGAAGTGACGAAGCAGGAACTCGGCGGCGCGATGACGCACAACGAGAAGAGTGGCGTCGCCCATTTCGTCTCGCGCGATGATGCGGAGTGCCTCGCGATGATTCGCGAGCTTTTCAGCTACCTCCCCTCGAACAATCTCGACGACCCGCCGCGCCGCGCGACGAACGATCCGTGGGACCGCGCTTCGACGGCGCTGAACGCGCTCGTACCTGAAGACCCGCAGAAACCTTACGACATGAAGGATGCGATTCACGAAATCGTCGATGAGGGCGAATTCTTTGAAGTTCACGAGCACTTCGCGAAGAATCTCGTGGTGGGATTTGCGCGGCTCGATGGTCGCCCCGTCGGGATCGTCGCGAATCAGCCTGCGTTCCTTGCGGGTGTGCTCGACATCAATTCGTCGATGAAGGGCGCGCGCTTCGTTCGATTCTGCGACGCGTTTAACATTCCGCTCATCACGTTCGAAGACGTGCCCGGATTTTTGCCCGGCACGCAGCAGGAGTTTGGCGGCATTATCAAGCACGGCTCGAAACTTCTCTTCGCATTTGCGGAAGCCACGGTGCCAAAAATCACGGTAATCACGCGCAAAGCCTACGGCGGCGCGTATTGCGTGATGGCTTCGAAGCACATCCGCACCGACATCAATTTTGCGTGGCCCACCGCCGAAATCGCGGTGATGGGGCCTGAAGGCGCGGTAAATATCGTCTACAAGCGCGAGATCGATCGCGCCCCCGAAGCCGATCGCGAAAAGCTGCGCCGCGAAAAAACCGACGACTTCCGCGAACGCTTCGCCAATCCTTATGTGGCCGCCGAACGTGGCTACATCGACGCCATCATCGAACCGTCGCAAACCCGCGGCAAACTCATCACCGCTCTGCGCTCGCTCGAGAACAAGCGCGACACCAACCCCAAGAAAAAGCACGGCAATATTCCTCTATGACATTGGCCGGCGCCGACGCTCCCGATTCAACCTATCTTTCCGCCTGGGTTGGTCTTGGGGGCGTGTTTCTGTATTACCTGGCTGCCGCGGTTCTGTGGCGCTGGGCACCTCGCCGACCAATTCCGACGACGTACGAACCTCCAGCAGGCACATCCCCTGCTATCGCAGCCTACCTCTTTGAAAACGGCAGATGCGAGAGGGCATTTGCGGCCGGCCTTGCTGCGCTGGCCGTTAAGGGTTATCTCGAAATTCGCCAAAGAGGAGATTGGTTTACACTGAAGCGCTTACGAGAGCCGGACGACCGCCTGGCCCCAGAAGAATCTACAGCCCTTTCCGAACTTTTCCCCTACGGTAACGATATTTATAAATTCGATGAGCGCGAGAATTCACGCCTCTGCGTCGCATTCTACAAGTTCAAGGATACGCTCGAGAAAATTGCTGAGCCCAAGCTAGTTTCTCCTCACCGAGCGATCTGGTGGATTGGGGTGGCATGCCTTGTCTTTCTTGTGCTGCGAGTCGGGCCGTCGCTGTCATTCGCGACAAACTTGACGACCCTCGGGTCGATTGTATACCTGAGCATTTGGTGCGGTTTGGGCGGCCTCTCTCTGGTCGCAGCCGTCCGGGCGTGGCCGTCAACCTTCAAGCGAATCGCTACATGGATCCCTATGACAAGAGGGCCGCGACATCCTCTGAGCTGGATAGACCTGAACCCGCTGTGGCTAACTGCCACTGCCGCGTTGGCGTTCGGGTTTCTCGCGTCGACGTCGTCTCCTCGCTTTGCTGCTTTCGTAGTTGCCTGCACCCTGCTGGCAGTTGCATTCCTGAACGGTCTCAAAGCGCCGACAGCTCAAGGTCGCCGTCTGATTCGTGGCCTAACGGGCTTCCGAGAATTTCTAGCACGTGCCGACAGCGATCGATTGGATCGCGCGAACGAAGTGGGCGTCACTCCAGAGCAGCTTGATCGCTACACTCCTTACGCGGTAGCTCTCGACGTCGAACACTCCTGGGGAGAGGAGTTTACCGAAGATCTGATCGAGATGATTCAATTCGGGCGGGTAATGGAAATCCAGGACATACCCATACCCGTTCCTAGCTATGAAGGAAGTGATGCGGAATTCGGTGACTCGATAATCCAGCTGCGTTTGGGACGAAAGTGAAGAATGCTATCGGGGAGGTCGGCAAGAGCGGCGGATGCGACTGCCAGTCATATTGGCTTGCAGGTGCGTCGCTCTGGGGTGTCACTTACTGGACATTCGAGGGCCATTTCTGTAGGATTGCGGGGTTTTGCGCCATTATTATCAGGTGAGATAGGAGAGTTTGATGCCCAGGTCCGGCCAGAACGGCGGCGCGAAGAATGCGCCGAAGACGCTGCTTGATTCGATCGATTCGCTGATCGAACGCTACCATTTGCTGAAGCATCCTTTTTATCAGGCTTGGGCTGAGGGGACGCTTTCGAAGGAAGCGCTGCAGCTTTACGCGGCGCAGTATTACCAGCACGTGCGCGCGTTCCCGGAAAATCTGAAGCAGCTGGCTTCGCGCACGAACGGCAACCTGCAGACGCTGGTGAACGAGAACCTGGCGGAAGAGGTGGAACCGTCGGCGCCGCACCCGATGCTGTGGCGCGAGTTTGCTGCGTCACTGGGAGTGAGCGATGTGACCCTCGACTCGAGCCGCGCGCTTCCGGGTATCGCGGCGCTGCTGGATACGTTCGACGAGGTCTCGACCGATGGCTCGATGGCGCAGGCTGTAGCCATGTTCTACAGCTACGAGGCGCAGGTGCCGGAAATCGCGACACAGAAAATTTCGGGGCTGCGCAAGTTCTACGGAATCACCGATTCGCGCTCGCTCCGGTACTTCGCGGTACACGAAGAAGCGGACGTGCGGCATCGCGCGGCCTGGCGCGCGTGGCTCGCCCAACAACAGAATATCGACGAGGTTGCGGTGCTCTGCGCGGCGGAGCGCAGCCTGAAGGCTCTGTGGGGCGCGCTGGACGCGGTGTATCCCGAAGGCTGCGCGCCCAAGAAGCAATCGCCGAAAAAGCAATCAAAGGACGCGTCCGACCCCAGCACATCGTCGCACTATCCCGGATTCTAATCGAGCCTGACCGGTAACTTTCGTTAACGCCGGCGCGCTCGCTTCGATTTTTTCTTTCTTTTAGCGCCCGGCTTCCCGCGATTCGCGGTTTGCTTAAGAATTTTTACTCCGCCGGGCCCGCCGACGAAAACCTGTTTCGCGAGTCCTAGAAACAGCCCGTGCTCGACGACGCCGACGGTTTCGTCGAGTTGCCTCGCTACTTTTTTCGGATCCGAGATGGGCCCAAACGCGCAATCGAGAATGTAGTGCCCGCCGTCGGTGACGTAGGGCTTGTCGTCAAGCCCAGGCCGAAGCGCGGTGCCCGCCCCGATTGCTCGCAGCTTCCGTTCGGTGGCCTCCCAGCCAAAGGGAACCACTTCCACGGGAACCGCGAGCGTTCCACCCAGGCGTTTCACGAGTTTCGTCTCGTCGACAATTACCGCCATACGCTCACTTGCGGCGGCAACGATTTTTTCGCGTAGCAGCGCTCCGCCGTGGCCCTTGATCAGCGACAGGGTGCCCAGCTGCACTTCATCGGCGCCGTCAATGGTGAGATCAATTTCCTTTACGTCCGCAAGGGTCGCGAGAGGAATTCCGAGGCTGCGCGCCTGCTCGGCGGTGCGCTCCGAGGTGGGGACACCGGTGAAACGCAACCCTTCTTCCGCCACGCGCCGGCCAAGTTCAGTCACGAGGTAAGCCGCAGTGGTGCCGGTGCCGAGGCCCACGATCATGCCGCTCTGCACGAGCTGCGCCGCTGCCTGGGCAGCTTCTTTCTTAAAACGGTTCTGGTCACTCGCGTCCATGATCCCCCCGCGGTCACTTTTGAGACGCGAGGCCATGATAAACGCTGGAATGAAGGTTGCCAACTAGCGGCAACCGACCTGCGTTAGTTCTAGCAGACATGGCTGATGGTCAATTGTTAATCAGAACTCAGATGGGTGCCTGCTGGTCTTCTGAGGCGTGGACACGGGTGCGAATGCGGCGCCGCGGAATGGAACTGCCGGAAGGAAGGGGCGGCGACGTGGCCAGATAGGCCTGAAGCAGAAAAAGCAACGCGTTCGAAGGAATGTGCAGATTGAAATCCACAAAACTGTGCAGCAGAATCCCGCAAACGGCAGCAATCGCGGCAGCGTGAAGCGCAGTGGAAAAGTGGCCCTGTTCGGCCACGAACGATGTTCGCGCGCCGGTAACCAGCAGAAAAAGAAAAGCGATGCCGCAGAGACCGCCCAATATCCCGGTCTCAGCGAGCGCCTCGATATAGTCGTTGTGGACATGGTCCACTACCAGGCCATCGTAGTCGGTGTCGTAGCCCGGAAAGACCGTAACAATCGTGCCCAGTCCAACGCCTTTCACGGGATGATCCAGAAAAATGTGCTCCGCGCCTCGAAACATTGAGGCACGCCGGGACGTCGATACTTCGCCAATCCGCGTCTTCGAAAACCGCTCGATCGCTCTTCCCACGCCCAGCCAGGCAATTAGTGCGATGGAAGCAAGGCCCACGAACGCAATGGCGATCAGCGTAGCGCCGCGCAGCCCTTTGCGAGTGCGCGCGAGCAGCGCCAGCACAGCCACTTCAAATGCAAAGCAGATGATGCCTCCGCGCGAACCGGCAAGAATCAGCGCGCCCACAGGAATGATCGTGAGCAGGCCGGTCAACGGGAAAAGCTCCCTGCGCACGCCGCGAAACACCAGCAGAGCCAATCCCACAGGCGCAACCAGCTCGACGAATCCCGCAAAGTGATTGCGATTCACGTAAGGGCCAAACACATCGACACTTTGCGAAAGATGGCGGAACCAATAAATCGTGTTGCGGGAGGTAAAGTACTGGATAATTCCCAGCAGGCTGGCTGAAAATCCCAAGATCACCAGAAACCAGGCCAGCTTCACCAGATCTTCTCTTTCTCGAAAAGCCTGGGCAGCGAGAAAGAAAATGATGAAGTAGGCGCTGAATCGAAGCAGTTCGACGCGGGTGAAAAACGAATTGGCAGTCCAATGAAGCGTGAATTGCAACAGGCCGATGGCGATGAATCCGAGGAAGGGCCAGTTCAGCGGGCTCCATTGAATCCCGATTTCTGAATCGCGGTATATGAGAACAGCCCAGAGGATCAAAAGGGCGGAAGCGCCCATTTCGAGAACCGACTCCGACCACACTTCCACAACGCCGTGAGCCAGTACGCTGAACGCGAAAAGGACGCAAAGCCCGATGCGAAGGGCTTTCATTTGGACGGCGGCGGAACAGATCGGAGCGATACGAGATTTTCACAGAGGCACGAATTTTCAGACAGGCTCGCCATAGCCTCCGTAATCTCCTATGGAAATCGGTTTCACAGCAAGCGGTATCTGAAAGCGCCCGGCAGAAATATGTTTTTCTCGTTGGAACGAACTGCGGCATTTGAAAAGAAAACCGCAAGGCCGGGCAACTCAAATTATTTTTCGCCGATGTGATAGACAATGCCCGCGGAGATGCGGTAATTCCCCTGCGAGTTGGTCGTTTGATTTGGATAGTTCGAAAATCGAGTTTGCTCGTAGTCGAACTCAAACAGGCGTATGGCCCAGTTGGGCTTGAGTCTCCACTGCACTCCGCCTCCGCCCGCCCAGGCGAACGCGCTGCTCGTGAACGTGGTTTTGGGAAATCCGGCGTTCAGCGGAAACGTAAGGCGATCGTATCCGCCGCCAAACAGAACCTGCCCATAGGGAATAAATTTGTGCCGATGTCCCAGGGGATAGATGCGGGGACCGACCATGAAGGTATAAATCTGCGAGTCGCCATTGATTCCTTGATTGCGATAGGTGCCCGTGAAATCCCCGGCGACACCGATCCATTTTCGTAAATTGTGATCGAGGGAGGCGTTCCATCCGTTCGTTCCAAACCGTGGAGCGTTGGTAGGATAAAAAGAGCGGAAGAGATAGGCGCCTTCCACGTCCCATGCAGGTGTTTGTTGCGCCAAAGCAGGCAGAGTAAAAATAAAAAGTAGTGCGAAAAGGCCGAACCATTTCTTCATCCGCGACTTCCTCCTAAGAATGCAGAGCCAACTGGGCTCTTCTATGATGTTGCCGGGCATGAAAGGGTCTCCTATCCGAGTCTGGCACGCAAGAAGAAATGGAAAATATGGCAGGAGGAAAACCGTTCCCAGCAACAAAAGTTAGCCAACTGAGGGGGAAGTGGCCACCTGTCCCTTAAACGTTAACGTGATCGAGAAAGTTGGGACTGCCGCGAAGGCACGTTTGGCAGCTGGACGGTAGCAGGCGGCGTGTGTGGGATAAGACCCTGCAGAAATGTTCCTCTGATGGTCCATATTATCCCGGTGACCGATCCTGCCGACTGAAGGACAATAAGAGGCCTGGCGAAGCGATGGGATACGGGGCTGCGATTCATCCGATCGGCTAAGAGATTGAAGCCAAGCGTGAGTCCAACGGCGATTGGAACCCAGACGACATTCGACTTGCTGACCAGAGGCCTTGTGATGGGATTGTCCTCACGCCAAAACGGCCCTGGATACAGGCTCTTAGCGTAAGCCGTTGTAGAAATGTCGGCCAAGGATGTGGAGAAGGAGACTAAATGAAGCCACTTGGGAACGGGCTTCTGTTCTTTTAAGTTTTCTTGAGCGCCCGCGGAAGCACTTACTAGAAACATCAGGATCGCTACAAGACAAGATCTTCTCAAAAGTATATTTGTGCGCAGACAGACGGACGGCACGATTCTTAACCCCCTAATGTCCAACTAATCTGTGAAGGTGAGGACGGCTTATTACTGAATCACACCCACTTCGTTGCTGAGCAGCAGAACGAAACAGGTAGATGCAGGTTGTGCGCCACTGTGGTTAGGACCGGAGGGGACTGATTTCAGGAAGGTTATCGAACGCCTCCGCTACGACCAGTTCCAGTTTGGCGATGCGAAATTTCTAAATGGGAAACCGATCAGAGCAAGGAGAGTGCTTTCAGAAATAAAAAAGCCGGGCTCCGCGAAAGGAAGCCCGGCTCATTTTCGAGACGGTTGACTACTGAACCGTCAGCGCAACAGTGGTTGAATGGCTCACTCCGTTGGAAGTACCGGTTAGAGTGAGTGTGCCGGTGACTGGCCTGTGACCGCCGCCGCAACCCGCCACAGCGAATACCACCAGCATCGCTCCGGCAAGGCCAATTCGCGTGCGCAGGCGACGCGCGGCAAAAATCATCGCCAGGAGCGCAAGGCCGGTTGCGAAGAGCACGATTTGGCGGCTCGACGGCGGCAAATGCTGGGCAGGAACCGACGGTAACATTCCCATCGAAGCGACCGTGACCTGCGAGTTGATCGGATTGGTGCCGTCTGGGGTGACGGAGGCTGGCATCAGCATGCATGTGGTTTTGACCGGGGCGCCTGTGCAGGTGAGCGCGACGGCCTGGTTGAATCCGCTTGCGGGCGTCACAGTGACGTTGAACATCTGGCTGGAGCCCCGATTTACGGTAACGGATGCCGGCGCGGTGACGGTGAAATCTGTACCGGTGCCGGTGAGCGGTACCGTGTGAGGGCTGCCGTTGGCGTCGTCGGTAATCGTGATTGTGCCATTGCGAGCGCCTATGGCGGTGGGGGTGAATGTCACGCTGATGGAGCAGGACATGGTAGCGGGCAAGGATGCGCCGCAGGTGTTCGTTTCGGCGAAATCGCCGGAGCTCGCGATCGGCATGAGGTTCAGCGTCGCATTGCCGTTGTTTTTCAAGGTGATCATTTTGGCCGGCGAGCTTGTGGTGGTGACGAGCTGGCCGCCGAAATCCAAGCTGGTGGGCGTGAGAAGCACAACCGGGGCGGAGTTCGTGCCGGTGCCGGTGAGCGTGGCGAATTGCGGGCTGCTCGGATCTACGTCTGTGAAGACGAGCTTGGCAGATTCGGCAGAGGCGACGGAGGGCGTAAAGGTGACGTTCACCGTGCACGACATACCAGCCGGCAGGCTGGCGCCGCACGTGCCTCCTGGTGCGATGGCGAAATCCGTGGATGCCGCGGGAGGAGCGATCGCGGCGATGGCAATAGTTGTGATTGCGAGAGCTGTCGCGTTGTTGTTCGTCAGGGTGACGGTTTGCGGAGCAGTGGCTGCGCCGACGAGTTGCGTGCCGAAATCGAGACTGGCCGGCGAAACGACAACTGGCAGTAACAGCGGCAATTTCGCGACGTAGGCATCCGAGGTGCCCTTCAACACGGTTTGAAATGCGCCAGCCGTTGTGGGCATGTCGGCAGAAAAAGTTACGCCAGTGATGTAGGCATTTCCGTGGGAATCGATAGCGATGGCGTTGCCCTGATCGGCGTCGGTGGGAAGACCATCGCCGGTTCCGCCGAAGTAGCTGGCGTAGATTCGATCAGCTGTCCCCTTGCCCTTGGGGCTCAATTTCACGACGAACGGGCTGCCCGTCGGATCAGGCAATGTGGCCGGCAAGGCAAACGGAGTAATCGGGAAATCGGCCGAGGCTGTCGTGCCAACGACATACGCATTGCCGTTTGCATCCGCGGCGATGCCGAAGCCGGTGTCGCTTCCGGTGCCGCCGAAGAACGTTGAGTATGTCACTGACGGGGTTCCGCTCAACGTGGTGTCAACCAGAGTGATGAACGCGACGCCCGTGGCTGCGCCGGTTGTCTGGAATGCTCCGGTGGTTGTGGGAAAATCAAGCGAATTGGTCGAGCCGGTCACATAGGCGACGTTGTTCGGCCCCAGAGCGATCGCTGAAGCTAAATCGAGCGTTGAGCCTTCCAAATATGTGGAATATGCGGGTGGCGCGGTGGTGGTCTTGGTTGTGTCGATTCGCGTGACGAAAGCGGCTGCTTGAGTGTTGGCCGCGATCGGAGTTCCCGGAAGACCGTTCACAGAAGGAAAATTTGTGGAGCTTGTTACTCCGGTTAAGTAAGCGTTGTTCGCTGTGTCAACGGAAACTCCCGTGACTGCATCGCCGAAGTCTTGAAGAAAGTTAGCAATATTCGCGGCGTTTCCACCTAGATATGTGGAGTAGATCAGACCGGCATTTCCGGATTGTGTTGTGTCGATCCTGGTCAAGAAGCCTGTGCCGGCGTTGTTGGCGGGAGTTGCCTGCACGGCTCCGGGCGTTACCGTAAACTTACCGGAGCCCGGCGCTCCTGGGCTCGAGAAGGTCAGGCCGCCGATGTAGGCGTTGCCATTCGCATCTGCGGCAACTGCGTTGGCCAAGTCTCCGCTGGTGCCTCCGATGTAGGACGAATAGAGCAGAGATGCCGTGCCGCTCAATGCGGGATCAATCTTGGTTACGAATGCGGTTCCACTCGGGTTCGTGGTGAGAGGGGACTGAATCAAGGCGTTTGTTGTAGTTGGAAAATCCGTGGAAGCGGTGGTTCCGGCTACGTAAACTTTGCCGTTCGGATCCAGTGCCAAGGCAAACACTTCATCCATGCCTGACGTTCCACAGAGGTAGTTTGAATAAAGCTGCGCCGTGCCCGCGGGGTTAAGTTCAGTGACGAACCCGCAGCCTGATACCGGAGCCACGTTGGTCGTTGGTGGAAAGTCAGTCGACGAAGTCGAGCCGGCGATAAAGGCGTCTCCGTTGCCATCTACAGCGATGCTTTGACCGCTCTCGTCGCCAGTTCCGCCGAGGAACGTGGAATAGGTAAGCAGCGGGTGGAATAGCGGATCGATTACGAGCGGTAACGATCGGTCATATTTCGCGATCGCGAAGGTGACGCGATTGCGCGATGTGAGAGCGTAATTTCCAGCCACTTCGTGGCGTTCTGCTCCGGCCATTTGGTAGACGAGAGGGTTTTGGAATTTCGCATCGCCGTCAGCGGTGTGAAGGATCAAATCGCCATGCGAATTGATCGTGAGCTTTTGCGCTCCATCGATCTTGAGCGCAATGACTTTCGGATTGGCTCCGGGAGCTACGGTGAAATCGTATTCAAGGTGCCGCTGATTGCCGTAAAACTCCAGATCCACACCGGGGTAGATTCCGGAATACTTCACGCGTCGGTACGACGGTACGTCGGTGACCCATTTGTCGCGATCGTTGCCGATGAAATAGTTGGACCGCCCAGGCAGCGGCTCAATCGCAGCGATCGCGGGCGCAGGATTTGCGCCCTGCAACTGCATCCGGATGACTGTGGTCTTCATCGCTTTGCGCGCCTCGCGGAGGGCGCGCAGTGCGGCCGGACGGTGGAGCGGCGAGGCGGTCATCGCCCGGCGGCGAAGCAGGGCGATGTCAACTTCCTGAGGCGCGAGCGAAAGAGCGTACCCGCTGCCGTGCGAAACGAATTTTACGTAGCGGGCCGCTTGCCCGCGATTCTCCTCAAATCCCATAGGAAGCTGGGCAAAAGCATTCTCCCATCGCGGCGTATCAACACCCGTACTGAGAAGTGGAGCAGTGGTGTTCTTGCGTGAGATTGAAGTATTTTTACGGGCAGTAGTTGTGATGTATAGGAATGAGAGAAGCACTGCACCCGCTGTGGTAAGTACTGCAAGTCTTGCTGGTCGAATCCCCATTTTCATTGGACGCCCCCTCCGAGCCTTTTTGCGATTTCCGGTGCGGGCGACCCCTCGCCCGTGTCGGGCGCAAATGTTAGCTCGTTTCAAATCGGTACACAGCAGGACTTCTCCCCAAAGTTTCCACAACAGCTACGTAGTGTCCGAGAGTAATCACTGCTCTGTTCCAATCCGGGGCCCGGAGAGTACACAGGGAGGAACACCAGCTAGTTCAAGCTGGAGGGGCGGTATGAACCCGGAATCAAGATGAGGTTAGAGAGGTGAGGTCGTGGAGCACTGCCTGGCATAAATCGGCGGGCGCCAGCTTGCCTTTGCTTGTGAATAAGCGTCGCAATGGGACCTTCGCAACCAGGCTCGAAAGGGTTTTGAATTCATTTGCGCGCATTTCGCTATCCAGCATATTTGTCGCGAAGGTATTGGCGACGAGTGAGAGAAAGCCCGTCTGGCCGGTGACGGGTTCCACAGCGGAACCTGGCTCATCGCGAATCTCATCCAGGAGATAAATCGCGCGAAGAGGCAAGGCACCATCCTCGAAGCGAGCGCCGCCATGTGCAAAAGAAAGACGGCGTTTTTCCCAATTTGAAACGAAAGGAGGAAGGGCATCGGCCGTTCCGTACAGCATTTCCACTGATTCCGGCCAGAGACTCAGATGCGGATAGGAGGGCGAAACAAAGAAGTTGCCCTCGCGCTCGACTAATGCCACAACATCGTCGGAAACCGCAGCATATCCGGCACGCGCAAAGGCGGCGGCTGTGGTAGATTTCCCTGCCCCTTCTGCGCCTACAAACGCGATCACCGAGCCGCTGATTGCTACAGCACTTGCGTGCAGGCAGGTAACCCCCCGAAAGCGCAGAAGCAACCCCAGAACGGGGCCTAGCAGGTAAGTGGCCGCCTCTTCGGCGGAAGATTCGCTCGGCCAGGAGGCCCAGAGTTGGGTGCCACGGCGATCCATCCAAAATTGCATTCCGTCGAAATAGACCAGATGGAAGAGGCCATTCTTTTGTTCCTGAAAGATTCGGAGGGCCGGGGCTCCAGACGGACCCGTATAGGCGCTTGTGTACACTACTGATTCAGCGTGGTTTGAGTGCGCCGCGGGAAAGGGATCCAGTGAACAACCGAGACTAAGCTCGACGTCAGGACTGTCCATTGAGGCTTGCAGGGGGATCAAACCTGGGACGGGCGCACTGGAACGGACCGTAACGCCGAAAACAGAGTAAGTGAAGCTCACCGAATTCCGATTTTAACTAGAGGTGAAATCCGCGCCGAGCCTTTAGACGTGCGTCCTGAAACGTGGAAATCGTCCACCGTCACGGTTGCCCCGGATTCCTACCCTCTTCGTGAGTTCCTGAACAGTGCCGTAGATAGTTAGTTTAGGGGACACATACGGCTTCTTGGGTCCCCCCAGAAGGGGCTTATCCATTACGGGCCTCCGCACTTAAGTTATACCGGACTCGTCGAACTGACTGCAACCAAAAGTTAAGGCAAAGCGGGCGGACTGCGGCTTGTAATTCCTCGCTTTCGCCTGCGCCATTCAATGGCGCGATATCACTACGAGTTACATAACGATTTGTTTCTTCGCTCCATGAAGTTTCGGCCATCCAGTTTGGCTCAGAACGCTTCAGCCATTCGGCCAGCGGGTCGCCCGCGAGAGGGGTTTTGGGCCGCCTTCGTACGCTTTCAGGCAAACAGCCGACCATAGCTTCGCGCAGCAAAGTCTTTTCAAAGAACCACGGGAAGGGCGGAAGCGCCAGCAAGTATTCGACGATTCGCAAATCCAGAAACGGGTAACGCACTTCGACCGGGCGGCGCGTTACTCCTGGATTTTCGTGCTCGAACAGGTAAGCCCATTGCGGCGAGTGCAGAGATGCGTGGGCACGCGGAAGAATCGGATGCTTTTCCGATGGGGAAAGAGAAGCGGCTTCTTTCCAGCGCTGTTCAAGGCTCATCCTGCGCGAAAAATCGGGAGCGATCCAGCGCGGAAATCTGGGCGCATCGTGATCCTTGCCAAGCACGTGCTTCGCTCGACGGCGGATTCCTGGCCATGGCGATCGCCGCATCGAAGCGTATCGCAACGTCTCGGTGAACAATTGCCGCCATTGGCGGCGCCCCATCAGATCTTTCGCGTGCGGCCACATCTCGAAATCCATCAGGTTGTCAGAGCCTTCACCGGACAGCACCGCGCGGCAATCTTCCGAGATCATCTGAAACTGATCGAATAGCCCGGCGAAAAATGGGTCCTCCGCCGGCTCCGGCCACATCCACTCGCTGCTATCCCAACCATCGAAAGGCTGCAAATTGTCCAGAGCGAGATAGCGCGCAGGAATTTTCAGGAACTCCGCGGTTTCTTTTGCGTGTGCCCCATCGCGATCGGGAAGCAATGATTCGTATACGAGCGTGTAAGACCGCAAATCGAGATTTCGGCTTGCGCTCTTGGAGATAGCCCGCGCTGTGGTTGCGACCGCTGCAGAATCCAGCCCGCCACTCAGCAGCACGCCCACACGGTCCGTGCGGACGCGATCCTTCACCGCCGCCTGGAGCAAAATCTTGAATTGCTCGATGTAATCGTTGGCATCCCGATAGCGAATGCGCCCCTGCGTGGGCGGACTCCAGTAGCGCTTCAGAAAGAATTCATCCTTCTTGATTATCAGAGAATGCGCGGGAAGCAGGCGCCTGACGTGGCGGAAGGACGTCGTCGCGCCATCGTAATTCAGGCCAAAGAGCAGAAAATCGCCGATGGCAGTTTCGTTGAGCGTATCCGACACGTCCGGGTGCAGCCGCACGCAATCCAGCACGCTGCTGAATACGAACTGATCGTCGAGGTCCGCGTAATAGAAGGGCTTAATGCCGAAATGATCGCGCGCGCAGAAGAGGGTCTTCTGCCGACCGTCCCATATCGCAAATGCGAAATCCCCGCGCAGATGATGGACGCACTCCGCGCCCCACGCCGCATAAGCATGCAGAATCAATTCGGAGTCCGCAGCAACCCGGCCACAGCTTCGCCCCGCCTTCTCGAGTTCCTGCCGAAGCTCGTCGCGGCTATCCAGCCGCGCATCGGCCGTAATCCAAAGATGCCCATCGAGACTCGCCGGCTGCTGTTCATTCCTTGGTTCATTCCTCTGTTCATTCAGCGACTCGCGCGCGGTTCGCAACATCGCATGTCCGAACCCAACCGGACCATCGCTCCACGTATCGCGACCATCGGGACCGCAGTACGCGAGAAAACGCGTCAGGCTGCGAAGAAGAGCCCTTGGCACCGGTGCGCCTTTACGATCGAAGATGCCGACGATTGCGCTCAATTCGTTTGCGTCTCCATCGAGGATTCGGAACGCTCGAACGGCCTAAAATGCAGATGCTCGGTCCCGCCGCCATCGACAACGTTTCCTTCCACCTCGACCCAAGCGTGCGCCTCGAAACGATCCGCTTCCTTCCTTGCTCCGATGCGCAGATCTGCATTCAGGCCTCGTCGCCTGAGCATGCGGCAGAGAACGAGCGATTGTTCCAGGCAGGTCGTAAGGAAAAAGAGATTTGCGGCGGTCACCGCGTCGAGGTGCGCGATTCGTCGCGCGATATTCAAAGTATCTGCTTCGCGAGACTTCGAATTCTGCGCGGCGACGTGAGGCTTCTCGAAGGTAGCCCGGCAAATCCGGAAGCCCAGCAGACGCACGGCGAGCCATGCGATCGGCAGCCCGATCAAAGCTTCGAGCACAACTCCGCGCTCAAATCCGCTCAAACGGCGAAATTGGCGGAACCTCTGCATCATCTTTGGAACCCTTGGCCTTCGAAAAAGTCGTGCGCCTCAGTGAATGGCCCGGGCTGGTTGCCGGCTGATCCTCAAGGGCCCTGAGGATCGCCTTAGGAAACACTCCACCGTCGCTCAAACGGCAGAAACAGCTCGAACTTCGATCAATCCTTCGCTACGCATTGTCTCCAGCAGAGCCAGCAGATCCTGCTCGCATCGCCTTGCTTCTACATCATATTCGGAGAGTAATGTGTCGCGAAGCTCGCCGACGCTCCTCGGCTGCTGCAAAAGCGTCCAAACCCGTGCTCCCACCGGGTCCAATCCATAGTACACGCTGTTCTTCAAATTCAGAATAGCGGACTCTTCGCCGAGAGGGCAGGAAATCTGCTCCTTCGCCACTACAACGATTGAACTTGTGCGCAGAGACTGGTCCATGGCGAATTTCCCACTTGTGGCGTCAGCCGGCGTTCAGGACTGCTCGGTATTGGGGAGAAAAATGCCTTCGCACCGCGGAGCGCAGTTCCGCAGCCGGTCACTCTTCCGCCCACACGCCCTGCAACTATTCTACCGGGAGTGGAAGCCTACAAGCAATGTCGGAACTGGATTCGCCCCCGCAAAGCCGGTATAACGGGACGCGTGAATGATTCGCGCGTAATTGCTGTCGAATCTATCGAGAAAGCCTTCCCACCGGCGCTTTCCGGATGGCGGGCACTGCTGCAACCCGTCGCGAAACCCACGGAAAGGGCCCTGTCGGGCGTTTCTTTCAAGGTAGGGGCGGGCGAAGCGGTGGCGCTGATGGGTCCAAACGGGGCCGGCAAATCGACCCTGCTGCGCATATTGGCGACGCTGATTATTCCTACACGAGGCCGCGCCACGCTTGGCGGCTTCGATGTGGAGCGAAATGGTGCAGAAGCGCGCAAGCAATTCGGTTATCACACCGGAGGCGACGAAGGGTTTTACACGCGACTCACTGCGCGCGAGAACCTCACATTTTTTGCATCGATGAATAATATTACTGGCGCCCGCGCAGTGGAAAGAATCTCGAGAATCTCCGCGTGGATGGGATTAGGCGACGATCTCGATCGCCAGGTCCGCACACTCTCGACTGGGATGACGCACCGCCTGGGCCTGGCGCGCGCCATGTTGCACGAGCCCGGCATCCTGCTGCTCGATGAGCCCACCAGGAGCCTCGATCCTGTTGCCGCCTCTGAGTTCCGGAGGTTGCTAAAGGAGGAAATCGTGCGCCGCGAAGGCACTACGCTCCTGTTTGCGTCGCACACGCCCCGTGAGGTGGAAGAGATTGCCGATCGCGTGGTTATTCTCGCTGACGGCCGCGTTGTCGCCAATGAGACGCCGGAGCGTTTGTGCGCTTCGGCTGCAACGCGCACGCTGGATGAAGCGATTGGCAGGCTGGTGCGCCAACCGATGCACGTGGAGTCACTGCCATGAGCGTCGCCGGCAACATCCGCAAATTAATGGCTTTTTTCCGCCGCGACTTCGCGATCGCGCGCGGCTACCGTGGAGCGCTGGTCCTTGAAGCGTTCGAAGCGCTCTTCGGCGTGGCTACTTACTACTACCTTTCGCGCTTCGTGCAGTCTCCCGAACTCACGGACGCTCTACCGGCCGGCAGCAACTATTTTGCTTTTGCCCTGGTGGGCTTTGCGTTTTTCGACTATTTGAATGTTTCGATCGACGCGTTTGACGCCAGCCTCAATGAAGCGATGCAGAATCGCACGCTGGAAGCGCTGCTCGTCACGCAGACTCCGCTTCCGCTGATTCTCGCGGGCTCAGCCATCTATCCGTTCGTGACGCTCGCATTGCGCACCTGCGTCTACCTCGCGTGGGCCGTTCTTCTTTTTGGGTTCGCACCCCGTTCGGCCAACTGGCCCGGCGCAGCGGCGGTTTTGCTGGCTTCCATCCTCGCATTCTCAGGACTCGGGGTGCTCTCAGCCAGTTATCAAATTTTGTTCAAGCGCGGGAATCCGGCGAAGTGGATTGTTCTGGGAGTTTCGGGGTTGCTCGGCGGAATGATGTATCCGATTTCGGTTTTGCCCAGGCCCTTGCAGTTGGTGGCGCACTTGATTCCCGTCACGTATTCGCTTGAGGGGATGCGAGCGGCGTTGCTCGATGGCGCAGGCTGGAATCGGATTGGCCCTTCCATATTGGCACTGCTTGTGTTTGCTGCGGTTCTCTTGCCGCTTTCTTTCTTGGTTTTTGCCTGGGCGCTCAATCGCACGAGGGTCACCGGCACTCTGACGCACATTTAGAGCTCGCCGCCTTTCGGGGCTTTGGGCGTCGCTCCTTGTGAAACATCAGCGCCTCAAGTAAAGTTTTTGCTGCGACCTGAAGGCGTTCAACGATGAAGGTTCCGCTCCTCGATCTCAAGGCCGAATACCACGAACTGCGCGAGCAGATTCTTCCTGCGCTCGACCGCGTTTGCGAACACTCTGCCTTCGTGCTGGGCGAAGAGGTGGAGCAATTCGAGCGCGAGTTTGCGAGCTACTGCGACGCGAGGCACTGCGTGGCCCTCAGCTCTGGCACCGCGGCCCTACACCTCGGCTTGCTGGCGCTGGGCGTTCAGCCGGGCGATGAAGTGATAACCAGTCCAAACACTTTTCTCGCCACCGCTGAGGCAATCACGTACTGCGGCGCGCGGCCTGTGTTCGTGGACATCGATCCGGCCACCGCTAATCTCGATCCCGCGCGGATTGAACGTGCCGTTACTCCACGAACGCGCGCCATCATTCCGATCCATCTCTACGGCCGCCCCGCGGACATGGATGCGATTCGTTCGATTGCCGAAAAACTGAAGCTTCTCGTATTGGAAGACGCCGCTCAGGCACACGGTGCAAAATATCGTGGACGTCGCATGGGCGGTCTGGGCCATGCTGCGGCATTCAGCTTTTATCCCAGTAAGAATCTGGGAGCATATGGTGAAGGCGGCGCGCTCACGACGAACGATGACTCGATTGCGAAATACGCCCGCGCCGCCCGCTCGCACGGCCAGACAGCACGTTACGAGCACGAGTTCGTCGGCTACAACTATCGCATGCAAGGGTTCCAGGGCGCCGTGCTTCGCATCAAGCTGCGCTATCTCGATCGCTGGAGTGCACGCCGGCAGGAAATTGCGCGCGAGTATCGTCGCGTGCTGGCTAACGCGAAACTAGGAATGCCCACCGATCCGTCGGACGACGAGTGCGTCTATCACCAGTTTGTGATCTATGTGGCCAATCGAAATTCAGTGATCTCGCAGCTCGCCGCTCGCGAAATTGAGACCGCCATTCACTATCCCAAGCCGCTGCATCTTCAGCCGGCCTATTCGTCGCTGGCGTACCCTCGCTGTTCGTTCCCGCTTGCCGAACGCGCCTGCGAGCACGTCCTGAGCCTGCCGATTTTTCCCAGCATGACGGCGGGGCAGGTGGCACATGTTGCGAATTCCGTTCTGGAAGTGGTGGAAACGAAGTAGTGGTGCTGAAAGTTGCAAACAGCAGCCGCAGCATGGGCCAAACTTAAACTAGACGCTTAGGCGTTTCACTGGTGCGAAGACGGTTGCTCGCCCGCCTCGCGATTCGATGAAGGAGCAAACGCGCTGGACGCGTTGGCCGACACCCGCTCTCGAAGCATCTCCGACATTCCGTCAAAAATCTTCGCGAAAGAGTCGGCCAGCGTTTGATCGGCAGAGCGCATCAGCGACTCGATCACGTTTTGCCCATGCTCGTTGAGCCGGCGCACGGATGAAACGCTCCAGGAATCCGCTGCTTTATCGAGCCGCTCCTGATATTTTCCCTGGGCTTCTTCGGTTAACTCATTCAGCTTCGCGCTCCACTGTTGCTCGTGTGCGTCCCTTTCGGAGCGATATCCGTCCATCGCCGCGGTAAATTCGCTGGCAAGCGCGCTCCGGCCTTGTGCGATGCGGCTTTCAAAATGCGCGCCGAACTGCGAGTGAAACTTTTCGAGCGAGCCTCGAGCGCCGGCTTCGAGATTGCCCAGAAGCTCGGTCGAAGTTCTTTCGAATTCCTGCGCCCGGTCCTGCACGGCAGCCCGGCTTCTCTGGCCAAGAAAATCCATTTCCTGGTCGGAAATTCCACGCACGATTTCTCCAAACGACCTGGCCGCCGTCTCCGCCGCTGCCTCGAGGCGGGTCTTGGTTCGTTCAGCGACCTCGTTGCCGAGGCCTTCTATATGCTGGCTCACCTGTGCCACACGGTCACTCGCCTGCTCACCCAGACGAATCTCAAACTTGCGACTCACATCTGCAACCTTTTCATCCATCCCGGTATTTGCGCTCGCGAGCGCCTGTTCCACAAGCACCTGCAAACGAGACCGCGCCTCCTGTTGAAACCACTCCGAGGCCTGACCCAGGGCCTCCGTAGCCGAATGGGAAACTCGAACGCCGCTCGCGTCCAGTTCCTCATTCCATTTCACCAGCGCCTGCTTACGCGCAGATTCAAAATCTCGTTGGAGCTCAGCAAGCGTGAACACCATCCGCGAGGCCACGTCGCGCTGGCTGTTCTCCGACATCTGCCGCAGCCTCTCGCGATGCAGCCGCAATCCTTCCTCCGTCTGCAGTTCCCGCGCGTCGAGCTCGCGCAGCAGCGCCGGAACTCGCTCGAGGTGCGGCGCGAACTTTGCTTCCATTTGCGCCACGGCCCGCTCCACCTGCTGATTTCCCATCGCCTCAATCACTGGCGAAATTCTCTGCGACATCCCCGACGCCAGCGCTTCCACGCGCCGCGACATCTCAGCCGTCTGTGCGTCGAGCACATTCTCGAGCCGCCGATGCAGCTCGTTCACGCTGTCGTGGCCGGCGGCTTCAAACTGCGCCGAGTTCTCCCGAATGCGCGCCGCGGATCGCTCCATTTCTTCCAGCGAAGATCGCGCCGCCGCCACCTGTGTTTCGAGGCCGAAGCGAATCTCGGCCAGCGTCTGCCCTGCTTTCGCGGCTGCCTCGTTCACCGGATGAATCAAGTCGGCAAAGCGCTCGCTCATTCGGGCCTCTTCGCCCCGTTGCACGTCCTGCGATCGTTGCGACAATTGCTCCACCAGCCTTTGCAGGCTCCCGTCGAGCGAGGATTGCAGCAGCTCGCTCCATTCCGCTTGAGCCAGGTTCATCTCCGATCGCAACCGGCTGCGCCACGCGTCGAGTTCGTTGTCCATCGCCCCACCTGCCGTCTTCGCAAACTCTTCCTTCCATTTTTGAAACGACTCGTCGCTCGCCGCCCGCCGCTGATGCTCCAATTCATCCGCATTCTGCCGGATTCTTTCCTGCGCGGTGGCCGCCGCATGCTCCACGGCTTTCTCGGCGTGACGATTGAGTTCCGCGCGCAACTCCCGCAGAAACGGGCTGTCCGGCGCGGACGTGAAATCGTTTCCAGAGCCTGACGCTGCCAGCGAACTATCCTGAATCGAATTCTCATTAATATCGGTCATTAGTTTTCCCATGTACGAGGCGAGCTTCGCCGGAATGGCGCCGGAGCTGGTCACCTCCACGGCGCGGATTTCTGTCTGCTCTGCCGCCGTTTCTGCCGTCCGCTGGTATGACGGCACCTCGGAGGACCAGTCCGTCGGCGGCGAATCGAGTCCCCAGATGTTTTCCGGGCTTTCGAGCTCCACGGCAATCTGAAAAAATTCGCGTACAGAATGAGGACGCTGGATCCACGCCACCCGCGCTCGCACGTTACGCCGCGCGGAGTTCTTCGGCGAATTGATCGTGAGCCACGTGTTTTTGGGAAGATGATGTTTCGAAGAGTAGCGGCATCCGTGAAGATTGAAATTTAACGTCGCTGTGCGTTCTTCAAACGGCTGCCCCAGCAGATCGCTTCCGCGAATCACAAGGGGATATGATTCCGACACACGAGCGCTACGTCGTCGTTCTGTGCTGGATTGCGTGGATCCCACCGCCGGCACCGTTCCCTGAAGCTTCAACGCTGCGAGCATAGCACTGTCGCGTGAATGGGTCGAGAGCGGAGAACTACTGCATCCTGGTGCTTCTTGTGCAAATCTACGGTTCTATGAGTTTACCGAGCCGCACTAGGAGTTCTGTAACCGCCTCGTCGCGCGTAAATCCGAGCCCCTCGCTTACGATTTCTTCTTGGCCTTTTTTGTGGTGAGCGAGGTCGCGTCGCCCGCTCCCATCGCAGCGAGTCCGTCCAGCATCTGCTTGGCCTGCTCCGCAATCGGAGATCCGGCCGGCGCTGTCTCAATGGCCTTGTGATACGCCTCAGCAGTGCCCGGCGGAATTTCATACGTCATCTTGTCGCCTTCCTGTTTCGGAGTAATCTCCGCAGAAAGCGCTCCGCCCAGCAGGAACCACGCCTGGGCATCCTTCGGATCCAATTGCGTCGCTTTTTGGAGAGGCGCTACTGCATCCGGCTGATGATTCTTATTGCTCAAAATGATTCCAATATTCTTCCAGCAGCGAGCAGCTATCGTGGGATCGGCGGCCGCCGCTTTATCGCAAGCCGCCCCGGCATCTGCCAGTTTCGCTTTGTCCGGCGTAGGTTGAGCCGCTGCAGCGTTCGCAAGATTTATGCTCAGATGATCGTAATACGACGCCTGCGGCTGCAGCTCTGCCGCCTTCTGGAAAGCTGCGGCCGCCTCGTCATAGCGGCCAGCGAATTCATACGCTTGGCCAAGGTTCGACCAAACGATGGCATGAGTCTTTGTATCCTTCGCTATGACACCCTGCTCGGCCTGCTGCAGCTCGGTGATCGCAGTTTGATAATCCGTGTTCAGCTTGTCTTTTATCCCGCTTTGCTGATCCGCGGGTGCAGTTTTCAATTGCGTGCGAAGCGTCGTTGAATCATTCATCGCCGCCATTCCGGCGTCGAAATGCGCCTTCATGTTCTTGAACTTGTTCTCTTCGTCTTCACGTTTCTTTGCTTCTTCAGCACTGGGCCCCAGCTCGCCCTTATGTGCCGATAGATCAAGCTTGAACACATTTTCCTGATCTTGTACCACCCGGAATTTCACGGCGAAGTTCAGATGATCCTTTTCATTCGTCAACGTGACAACATAGATCCCGCTCAACAATCCCAACTGTGTAAACCTTCCGTTCGGATCGGTCTTGGTCGTATACGTCTGGCCGGTATCGGGATTCTTGATCTCCACATTGACGTCGGGATATGGCTTTCCGTCCAGATTCAGCACTTCGCCGGCGATGCGCCCCGTCCCCTGCGCCGCCGCGAGCGTCGCAAACGAAAGCGCCAGAATCAGTACCATCCAGGCTTGAATCATTCGTCGCATGTGGTCCATCCTCCTGATGCTGTTTCAATGCGCAATCTACCAAGCCGCCGCTTTACCGCGCAATCCAATTATCGCGCACTTCTTGCCTGTCCCGCGACACGATACGGAATCGGATCAGCCGCGCCCGCTTCCGCAAACGCCCTCAGCCGCAGCCGGCAACTATCGCATACTCCGCATGCCTCGTCCTCAAATTGATAGCACGACCACGTGCGCTCAAGCGGCGCGCCAAGTTCCACTCCCCGCCGCACGATCTCGCTTTTGCGCATCGCAATCACCGGCGTCACAATCTCGATTCGCGTCTCCGGCCGCGTCCCTTCTCGAATCACATTCTCGAACGCCCGGTAATACTCCGGCCGGCAATCCGGATAGCCGGAACTATCCTCCGCTACCGCCCCGATGAAAATCGCATTCGCGCCAATCACTTCCGCCCAACTCACCGCCACCGAAAGAAAATGCGCATTGCGAAACGGCACGTACGTCACCGGAATCGCCGTCTCCGCCGCCCCCACCGCCTCTCCCGATTCAGGCACCGCCATGCCCGCATCCGTCAGCGCCGACCCGCCAATCTGCCGAAACACATCGAACCGCGCCACCAGCCGCTCGCGCACGGCGTAAAAATCCGCAATCTCATCAAACGCCCGCCGCTCCCGCTTCTCAGTCCGCTGCCCATAGCTCGCATGCAACAGCGCCAGCCGGTGCGTCCGCTTCGCCATCGCCGTCGTCACGCACGAGTCCATCCCGCCACTTAACAGCACCACCGCCTTAGGCTTCTCGCTCATCACTCGTCACTCATCATCCATCACCCATCACTCGCCGCACGTCACTCGCCACTCATCCCTACCTTCCTCACACCCCCTTCATCGCCGGATCCCAGATGAATTTGTGCAGCTGCAATCCGAGCCGCACCGGCAATCCATCCGCCAGGATCCATTCCGCGAGTTCGCGCGTTTCCAGTCCCGCCCATTTCCCCGCCGGGTCAGGGAACACCGGCGAAAACAGCACCTCGTGCACGCGTTCCGCAAGCCCATGCTCGCGAGTAAAGTCGCGCGCGAATTCATAGTCCCGCCGCGTCGAAATCACGAACTTGATTTCGTCCTTCTCATCCACCGCCTCGAAATTCGCGAAATCAAACGTATCCGCCTCTCCCGAATCCGGGCATTTCACGTCCACTATCTTGATCACCTCGCGCGGCAGCGTTCCCACGAATCGCTCGCCGCTCGTCTCAATCATCGTCGTATAGCCCTCCGCGAGAAGCCGCGCCGCCAGTTCCGGCGTTTCTGGCTGTAGCAGCGGTTCGCCACCCGTAATCTCCACCAGCGAAATGGGACGCCCTGCTTCACCGCCGGCAAGCTTGTGCACCTTCTCGAGCACTTCGTCCACCGAAGCCTTCGTCCCGCCATAAAACGCGTATGCCGTATCGCACCACGTGCAGCGAAGATTGCACCCTGTCAGTCGCACGAATACACAAGGCAATCCCGCCCGCGTTCCTTCGCCCTGAATGGATTTGAAAATCTCAGTGATGACCATCGCCACTCGTTCCGTAAACTAAATCCGCAAAAAACTAAGAAGCTTTCTTTGGCGCCGCCCCCTGTGCATTTTGCCGCCGAACCAGAAAGATCACAGTTGCGACCACGAGGACAACCTCAGCTCCGGTGATAACTGCCGCAAGCCGCCACCCCCATCCAAACGTGACCCAGCCAAACGTCGTGACGATCGCCGGAACCACAATAATGTAAAGCGCCCGGTTCACTTGTAGCGGCCGCCTTCAGGCGGGCGATTAGCCTTTGTCGGTGCTTTCGCCGTCGCCTTCATCTGGAAGCTTGTTTTTTTAATTTCAAATTGCATTTCCTTCCAGCGAACGCCACAAGCTTTCACGGCCGGTACGTCGCCGCCGTCACATCCGTCTCCCACACGGTGATACTCGCCACCGCCGCGCCATTCGCCGTCTGCTTCAATTGCTTCGCGGTCTCCTCATAAATATGCCGAGCGATATTTTCGGCCGAAGGATTCAACACGTCAAACGGCTTCAACTCGTTCAAATATTTATGATCGAGCGCCCTGATCACGCCCTGAATCACCTGCTTCAAATGCACAAAATCATAAAGCAGCCCCACCGAATCCACTTCTTTGCCGGCCAGCGTCACGCGCACCTTGTAGTTGTGCCCATGCAAATCCTCGCACTTCCCCTTGTACCCGCGCAGGTTGTGCGCCGCCGCAAAAGATTCGTCGACATACACTTCGTACATGAATTCCTTTCTCGATGTCTCTCGCTCCGAAATAACTCCCGAAGCGATACAAACTCGCAAATCAAAACAACGTCATTCTGAGAGCATCCGACCGGGATGCTCGAAGAATCTCACCGCCGATTTGCGCTGCCGCGTAACATCACACACGCGCGCCCTCCGCCTACTTCGGATGGTTTTCCATGAAGCGCGCCACTTCGGCCAGGTCCTGTGTGGTCTTGTAGGGAGGCAGCGACTCGAGAAAAATTCTACCATACTGCATTCGCCGGATGCGGTTATCGAGAATCGCCAGAATTCCGCGATCCGTCTTCGACCGGATCAATCTCCCGAATCCCTGTTTCAGCGCCAGCACCGCCTCCGGCACCTGATATTCCGCAAACGGATTGCGCCCGTCCTCTTGCAACGCCTTCACGCGCGCTGCTACAATCGGATCGCTCGGCACAGCGAATGGCAGCTTGTCGATAATCACGCACGAAAGCTGCGCTCCCGGCACGTCCACTCCCTGCCAGAAACTCGCCGTCGCGAACAGAACCGCATTCGGCGTGGAACGGAACCGGTCGAGCAGCACCGCTCGTGGCGCGGAGCCCTGCAACAACAGCGGGAATTTCACCCGCGAGGACACTCGCTGGTGCACATCCTTCATCTGCGCGTAGCTGGTGAAGAGACAAAACGCGCGGCCCTCGGAAATTTCCAGCATCTGCGTGATCTCATCCGCTGCGCTCGCCGAAAATTTCGCATCGCGCACGTCCGGCATCGTCGGCGGAATATAAAGCAGCGCTTGTTCGCGAAAATCGAATTCCTGCGGGAGCACTTTTTCATTCGCTGGTTGAATGCCGAGCCGCTGCTTTAGGTAATCAAACCGCCCGCCTACCGCGAGTGTCGCAGACGTCAGCACCACCGTATCGAACTGGTCGAACAGCCTCTCGCGCAAAATTTGGCTCACGTCAATCGGCGTCGCCGCAAGAAACACGCCCTTACCGCGCCGCTCATACCAGTAAACGTAGCTTTTCTCCTCACTCTCCAGCAGAAATTCCAGCTCGCGACGGATTTCCGACGCGCGCCGCGCCAGCGTCAGTACTTCCTCCGGCTTCGGCGAAAGCGCCGAGAGTTCCGTCTCCACTCGTTTCACCGCACTCGCCAGCTCCTCGTACCGCTCCAGGTTCCGCTGAAGAAACGCGCTACGCTCCGCCTGTTCAAACGGAAAGCGCCCTTCGCGCTCCGGAAAAGTTTCAAAGAAACTGTGCCCTCGCTCGCGCATCCGGCTCAGATACCGCCGAAGTTGCGGCGCTGCAATCTGCAGCATCCGCAGCGTGTTCTCCGCGTCGCGCGCCAGCTCGTCGAATCGGTAGCTTGAGACCTGACGCCCGAAATAATCGCTCGCCACATCCTCGATCTCGTGCGCTTCGTCGAACACCACCGCTGAATATTCCGGAAGGATCGACCCGAAATCGTCTTTGCGGATGGCAAGGTCAGCAAAAAAAAGCGCGTGATTCACGATAATCAGGTCCGCTTCCTGCGCCCGCTGGTGCATTGCGGTGATGAAGCAGTTCTGAAATTCCGCGCATTTCTTTCCGGTGCAAAGATCGCTACGCGCGTCAATCCGGTGCCACAGCTCGGCGTCATCCGGCAAAAAAGTCAGCTCGCTGCGGTCGCCCGTTTCCGTCAACTTCTCCCAATCCTTGATTTGCGCGAACCAGTCCACCTCGTCGATGCCCTTCAGCACGGGCTGTCCCACCATCTGGCGTACCTTCTCCCGGCAAAGAAAGTTCGACCGCCCCTTCATCAATGCCGCCTTCAGATTTGGTGCGAAATGTTTCTGCAGGAAGGGCACGTCCTTCTGGAAAAGCTGCTCCTGAAGCGACTTCGTAGCGGTAGAAATCACCACACGCCGCCCGCTGCGGATTGCCGGAATCAGATACGCCAGCGTCTTTCCGGTCCCCGTCCCCGCTTCGATCACCACATGCTGATGTTTCTGAAACGCGTCATCGGCAATCTGCGCCATCTCGAGCTGCGAGGGGCGAAACTCATACCCAGGATGCCGCTTTTCGAGCAGCCCTCCGGCCCCGAAAATCCCTTCGATCGAGATTGGTTCGTCGGTTTTTGCGGCTTTCGGTTTCTTACCGCCGGCCGTGATTATTGGAGACACTTTCTTCGCTGAATCCATTCCGGGGCCGCCCACTTTTCGCGGAGCTTCTAAGGATAAACCAAAACTTAACCACGCGCCGCCGAATCCCCATCCGCCCACACGCTCCCATGCGGCGCGAATAAACAATTGCATTGTCTATCTGTCGGCAATTTCAGCGCGGCTTCAAGCGGTGCCCGTCGCGAATTTCCACGCAAATCCGGCCAACAATCCGCCCAGAATCAGCCAGGCCGAGTTGATCTGAAAGCGCCTCAAGATCAGCAAACCCACGATCGCTTCCACCGCCGTGAACGCGTCCAAAATCGCCCCACGGGCCAGTTGCCAGGAAACCGCCGCCATCAATCCCACCGTCACCGCATTGATCGCGTCGAGAAATATCCGCGCCCCCGGTGCCTTTTTCAACTTGGGAATGAGCGGGAAGACAATCGCGATGAACACAAACGACGGCAAGAACATCCCCAACGTGGCGAGCAGTGCGCCCTGCAAGCCGCCGGTCAGGTACCCGACGAATGTCGCCGAAGCAAAAGCGGGCCCGGGCGTCACCATTCCCGCCGCGATCGCATCTAGCAGTTGCTTCTCCGTCAGCCAATGAAGATGCGTCACAAAATCCGCATGCAGAAAAGCCAGCAGCACATATCCGCTGCCGTAGGCTACTGCGCCGATCTTGAGAAATGTCAGGAACAGTCGCGTCATGCTGAACGGAATTGCGCTCGCCGCAGCGATCGCGAAGGTCGTTAACGTAACCTTCGTCAACGTAATCACCGCTCCGCCAGCCGACAACGGGAAAATGCTCAGAGCCTTCTGCCGGCCCTTCGTTTTCGAATAACCGGCAATGGCCGCGAGCACCGCCGTGACCGCGATGATCGCCACAATCGATACGCCGGCAAAATAAAGTGCGAGCGAAGCGACTGCCATCAGCGTGAGCCACCACGTCTTGAGAGCAGTTCGCCCCAGGCTCAGCAGCGCATCCGCAATGATCGCAATCACCATCGGATTGATTCCGTACAAAATCCACTGCGCCGCTGGAAGAGTGCCGTAGCGTACATACGCCCAGGAAAGCGCGAGAATCATCAACATGGCCGGCAAAATGAACAGCACCCCGGCAAGAATCAGCGCAGGCCACCCCGCCCGCCAATAACCGAGGGCGATCACCGTCTCCGTGGACGACGGGCCGGGAATCAGATTCATGATTCCGAAAAGATCCAGAAAATCCTGTTCCGAAATCCATCTCCTGCGGTCCACCAGCTCCCGCCGCATCATCGCGACGTGCCCCGCAGCTCCGCCGTACGCGAGGAATCCCAGCTTCAGGAAAAAAGCCGCCACCTCGCGCAAATTTCCGCGGCCCATGCTCGGCGCAATTTGGTTGGTCTCCACCATTTCGGTCGTACGAAGAATCTGCGTTCGATTCAGCCCGCGCTAAAGTATCATGTCTATTCCGTCGCGAAGACCGCAGCCGTTGCTCGATCGCAGCGCAACGCGTACGCTCTCCCGGATTCAATCGACATGAACGACAAGCTTCCATCCATCGTAATCGCCGGCCGCCCCAACGTCGGGAAGTCGACGCTCTTCAATCGCCTCACCGGCTCGCGCCGCTCGATCGTCACCAACGAGCCCGGAATCACGCGCGATCGCATTTACGGCACCGGTCATTGGGACGGCCACCCGTTCGAAGTGGTCGACACCGGCGGTATCGTCCCCGACGACAAAGCCCTCATCCCGGCAGAAATCTTGCGCCAGGCAAAAGTCGCTTTTGAAAACGCCACGCGCGTCGTGCAAGTCGTTGACGGCCGCTCCGGTCCGGTGCCGTTGGACGCCGAGCTGGCCCAATTGCTCCGTCGCGCCGGCAAACCTCCGGTGATCGCGGTCAATAAAGTGGATATGCCGAATCAAGTGACGATGGCCGCGCCGTTCTACGAGCTGAGCGATGAGGTATTTCCGATTTCTTCCGAGCACGGTTTCGGGATCGACGAGCTTCTTGATTCGCTTACCGCCGATTTTCCAAAAGGTGAGGCATCCGAGGATCGCGCTGACATTAACGTTGCCATCATCGGCCGGCCCAATGTCGGCAAGTCCACGCTCTTGAATCAGCTCGTCGGCAGCGAGCGCGCCATCGTCTCGCCAGAAGCCGGCACCACGCGCGACATGGTGGACACCGTCGTCGATCGCCAGGGCAAAACCTATCGCTTCCTTGATACCGCTGGCATTCGCCGCAAGGGCAAAACGAAACTCATCGCCGAAAAGCTCAGCGTCATCATGGCGCGCCGCCATCTCGAACGCGCAGACATCGCCGTTCTTATCGTCGACGCCTCCGTCGGCGTCACTTCGCACGATGCCACCATCGCGAGTTACGCCGAGCAATCCGGCCGCTCCGTGATCATCGTGATGAATAAGTGGGACCTCGCGCTCAAAGCAGCCGCGGAAAAAGCCGCAGCCTCGAAAAAGCCTGAAGAAAAAAGCGCCGCAAATCCCCAAAGGCTTCTGGCGGATTACGAGTTGCTCGTGCGTGCAAAGTTAAAATTCCTCAGCTATGCGCCGATCGTTTTTTTGTCGGCACTCACGGGTGATCGTGTCGAGAAGCTCTACTCCATGCTGGATCGAGTTGCCGCAGCTCGCCAGCGCCGCGTCTCAACCGGCGAACTGAATCGCTGGCTTTCGAATGTGGATCTCGAGCGCGGTACATCACCCGCGGATCGTGAAGTGAAAATTTTCTACATCACGCAGGCCACGGCTGCGCCGCCCACCTTCGTCTTGTTCACGAATCAGCTGAAACCTCTTCACTTCAGCTATCAGCGCTTCCTTGAAAACCGCCTGCGCGCAGCTTTTGATTTCATTGGTACGCCACTGCGTTTCAATCAGCGCCTCAAAAAGCGCTCCGCGCGCACCCACATCGCACCCCGCGGCGAAGACCGCGAGCGACGTAAACGCCAGGGCCCTCGCCGCCAGCGGAAGCACGAAAAACGCCGCGGCAATCGCGATAAGAGCCGGCGCAAATGAGGGGCATCGGCTAATTTCCATCTTCTAACTCTCAACCCGGAGTAGTACGATACAGAAAACATATGGCCACCGCTGCACATGCCGCGTCTGAAATTCCGGAAAAGAGCCTTTTCCGCATCGGCGAAGTGAGCCGCCTGACGGCGACCAAGACTTTCGTCCTGCGCTATTGGGAGACCGAGTTCCCGACGCTGCAGCCTGTAAAAAGTCCGAGCGGCCATCGCCTCTACCGCCGCGACGACATCGAAACAGTCTTCGAAATCAAACGCTTGCTCTACGAAGAAGGTTTCACGATCGCCGGCGCCCGCAAACATCTTGCCGATCTCGCGACTGGTCACGGCAGCGGAGAAACTGCGCACTCGGAGCACGAAGCTCGCGCCGAAGCGCCTGCCGCGCCTGTTCGTCGGGAGCCTGCATCACGCGCGCAACGCAAATTCCTGCTTGATTTGCACGAAGAGCTGCTGGCTGTCTTGACCCTTCTCGAACGCGAGTGATACGCTGAGAGCGCTGGTCGTCGGGACGTGGCGCAGCCTGGTAGCGCGCACGCTTGGGGTGCGTGAGGTCGCTGGTTCAAATCCAGTCGTCCCGACCATTCGTTATTCGGTTGTGCTCCCTTCGCCGGTAGTCCACGCCAGATGACGCGGCCGGAACTTCGCAGGAAGCAAGGGTGTCGCCAGGCCCGCTTCAGCAGATTGGAACGTAATCAAGAGAATGCCCGAGAGCTTGCCGAAAATTTTAATTACCAACGACGACGGGATTCATGCCGCCGGCCTGCGCGCGCTGGTCAACGCGTTCAAGGATTGCGCGATTGTCACGGTCATCGCTCCTTCGACAGAACGCAGCGCCGCGGCGCAGTCGCTCACGCTTCGCCAGCCGATTTACTGCGAGGAGATTGGCGATCGCGAATACGCGGTGGAGGGAACTCCTGCCGACGCGATGATTCTCGCGTTTCACACTTTGTTGAAAGAAAAACCGGACCTGGTAATCTCCGGAATCAATCGCGGCGCGAACATGGGCGAGAACGTCTACTACTCCGGAACAGTGGGCGCCGCCCGCGAAGCAGCGATCAACCGCGTCCCGGCGATCGCCGTGTCGCAGTCCTATCGCACGAAACAAGTAGACTTCGAACCTGCCGCGGAATTTACTCGCAAGCTGGCGCCGGTGATTCTGAAGGAAGGATTGCCGCCGGGCGTCTTTCTCAACGTGAATTTTCCGCAGCCCTGGGGCGGCAAAGTGCGTTTCACGAAGCAGTCTTCAAAAATCACGCGCAATCTATTGCAGCCCGGCACCGATCCGCGCGGCCGCAAATACTACTGGCTTCACGAGCAGCATCGCGTGGAGGGCATCGAGCCGGACACGGATATCGCCGCGCTTCGCGAAGGCGCGGTTTCGATCACGCCGCTGGTGCTGGATCACACGCATGTGCCGTCGTTGAACCATCTTTCCCACTGGGGCAAGCTGCTCGAAGAAGCCGTCAAGCGCTGAAGCGAAATTCCTGGGAAAATTCCTACGGTTTTCGATTATCGCTTGGCGTTGCTTTTGGTGGCTTGTGGCGCAGGCTGAAGCCTACGCCACTGAAAGGCCCACGACGAGGAGGGCGTCGTCGTGGCTACCCACGAGGATCCGAGCCTGCGCCAACCCACAGGGTAAATGTGTGGGCCGGGCTGCCGCGGCCGCACTGCGTTTCAACTGCAATCTCATAAATTCGGAGAGCATCGCGCAACGCTTCGGCGCATGCCGGCAATTTTGCATCGCGAACCAGGAGCGCGAGAGCGGAACGATTGGCAATTCCCTCAGCCTCCGGTCCCGTCACATCCCAGCCGATTGCTTTGAAAATCGAGAGGAAGTCCTGCGCGTAGGAGAGCGCATCGCGGGCGCCCGGCGCGTAACGGATCTCGATGCGCTCGTTCGGAAAAGTTCGCAACACTTGGATCAGCACGGCCTTCTGGTGCGTCGTCAATTTTCGCGCATTGTGTTCTGGCGCCTGCTCTGTTTGGTTCATGCGCGTTCCTTGATGACAAATCCAGCGGGCTCGGTGACCTGGACGGTAAAGATCTGATCGAAGCCCTCAGCCTTGCGTGGCGGCTCGAGTTTCTTGTGCGTGCCGGCGACGGCGACGGGAGGGATCTTTTGCCGGAGTTTGCGTTGGTTGTTGCGGTGCATCGCGTCGCGCAGCGGCACATCGAAAAAATAAGCGACCACGCGAAATCCCTTTGCGCTGGCCGGTGCTATATATCGTGCACGATCGCTCGCTTGCGGGTTGGTATTGTCTACCACGAAACTCTGGCCGGCTTCGAGGCAGGCAGCCAGCAGAAGCTGTTCGCGTTTGCGGGTTCCGAGCATGTCCAGGTTGATTCGCACGTGCGTATCGAAAAATTGCTGGCGATAGAAAGTGCTTTTGCCAGCGCCCTGCACTCCCACGAGTATCACAGCCTCCATTGCGGCCTTCCAAATGTTTTCAAGCGCCCGTACCGGCTTCATTTCAGCTGTGCGTAATAATCGCGGGGTAGCTTGGGCAACTTCGGCGGCTTAGGCCCGTGCCGCACTGCGCTTGCGACCGGAACGTACGTCAGTTGCTCGCCGGAGTGCGCGCTGCGCAGCATCAGGCCGCCGCGGCTCATGTCGCCACGCCCTACGAATTCGATTGGAAAGAGTAGGCGCTCGCCAAAAATTTCCATCAGCGGCTCGACATACTTTGGCGTCGCGATGCTGCCGAGCAGTACCACTTCGCACCTTGGTCCGGCCTTTTCGCAAATCGCGCGGGCGTCACGCTCGAGCGGCTCGCGGTAGCGACGGTCGGTGGTGCTGATCGAGGCTGCGGAAAGCGCTGCGAGGTCTTTGGACGTGATCAAAGTCTCGGGTGGAATCAAGCCGCCGGACGCGGTGATCACGAAGGCGCCCGGGATTCCGTTTCGTGCTTGGGCGAATCTTTGTGCGTAGGCAAGTTTGCCGCGAAAATATAGGCCGCTGATAAAACTGAATACTTCGCCGAGCGGTGCGCCTTCGCTCCTTAGACGAGTTGCCAGCTCGAAGCTGGCGTTTTCGCTTGCTACGATGCGCGCGCGGATGCCGGCTGCATTGGCTGGCGAGAGCAGGAAGATGCGGCGCGGTGGCGATTGGGGGACAGCGCGGGTGCGTGATTTCTGTGTGGCTTTTGTTCGGCTGGGGCGGAGGCGATTGTTGCTGGTGGATTTTGTTTTCATGTTGTTTTGAAGCGCGTTACTTTTTGATGCTAGTCCAATCGGTGCTTCTTTGCAAAATGGGGACAACCTGTCGAAGATGAATGGAGGGTGCTGTGCCAAGCCTCGCGCTCGGGGTACGGCACGCCGTGCCCCTACTGCGGAAAAGACGAAGCGGACGATGCCCTGCGGGTGCCCTAGCATCGCGATCATCTTCTGTTGTTACGTGGGCACAGGCAGGAATGCCTGTGCTACTGTTCTTCATTCATGAAGGCCAGCCTCTCGTCAGCCATTCGCGTCGCTTTTATCCTGAGCCTTGTTTTCTTGGGTGCAAGAAACGTCGCGGCACAGGCGATCCCGCCGATCTATGCCACGATGAAGAAAGTTCAAACGACGATCGCGATGAAGGATGGCGTGCGGCTGGCTGTAAATCTATATATGCCTGACGGCGCTAAGGCGGACGACAAGTTTCCGGTAATTCTCGAATACTTGCCTTACCGCAAAGATGATTGGAGCATGGCGCGCGATTGGAATCTGCATTCCTATTTTGTGCGGCGAGGGTACGTTACCGCGCGAGTAGATATTCGCGGCACGGGGGCAAGTGAAGGAAATCCGCCCGATCGGGAGTATTCGGAGAAGGAGCAGCAGGACGGGCTCGAAGTGATCGACTGGCTTTCGAAGCAGGCGTGGTCGAACGGGAACGTGGGCATGATGGGGATTTCGTGGGGTGGATTCAACGCCATTCAGATGGCGCTGCTTCATCCGCCCGCGCTGAAAGCGATCATCGCAGCGTGCGCCACGGAAGAATTATTTCACGACGACATCCACTACATTGATGGATTGATGCACGTGGATGAATACGAGCTGGGCATGGATTTGGAGCTGGGCCTTACACGCGCGCCGGATTTTCCAACTGACGAAAAATCGCTCGCGGCGCGGTTCGATGCGGCGCCCTGGTTCCTGCTGTACCTGCGGCAGCAGCGCGATGGCCCGTTCTGGCGGCGGGCGTCGGTAGCGCCCAATCGTTACGCGGATTACAAGGTGCCCACATTTTTAGTCGGCGGTTTTCTCGATGGCTATCGCGACAGCATTCCGCGCTTTTTCGAAAATGTGAAAGCACCGATGAAAGCGATCCTGGGGCCCTGGAACCACTCGTTCCCGCACGATTCCGATCCGGGCCCCGCGATCGAGTGGCGCGACGAAGCGACGCGCTGGTGGGATTACTGGCTGAAGGGAAAGCAGAACGGAATTCTCGACGAGCCGCGCTTCGAAGTTTATATGCGCCACTGGTACGCGCCCGATCCGAATATTTCCGAAGTGCCGGGCGAGTGGCGCGCGGAAAAATCGTGGCCACCGCGCGATGCAACGAAAGAGACGCTTTTTCTCGAGCGGGATCACTCACTCGGCGCGGTGGCACCGGCCACGCTCGATGCAGCTCAGCAAGAGCTGAAGTATGTTCCGTCTATCGGGCTCGAGGCGGGATTCTGGTGGGGCGATTTCACGACGGACCAGCGGCCCATTGATGCGTACAGCCTGGTTTACGATTCTGCTCCGCTTGCGAAAGAGACTGCGATTCTCGGCTGGCCGCGCGTGATTTTGCAGGCGTCGGCAAGCGCGCCGCTGGCGGATTGGTTTGCACGGCTTTCCGATGTGGCGCCCGACGGAACCGTGACAATGCTCACGGGCGCGGGGCAAAGCGGCGCGCAACTGAAAAGCGCTTCGAATCCGGCGGACCTGACGCCGGAGCAGGCGTACCGAATCCCGATTGAGCTGCACGTGACGAGCTGGGTGTTTCCCGCCGGGCACAAAATTCGGCTGGCGATTTCCAATGCGCTGTGGCCAATGATCTGGCCCACACCGTATCCGATGACGACTTCGTTGTATCTGGGCGGCACAGATACTTCGCGCCTCGAGCTGCCGATCGTGCCGAGCGAATCGGCGTCGCGACCGAAATATCCCGCAATCGAGCCTGCGCCGCCGATGCCTGAGCACGTTACGTCGAAAGGCGACACCTGGCCGCCGCAAGATTGGACGGTGACGCGCGACTTGATGAACGGGACGACGCGCGTTTTCTGGAGCGGCAACGACGAGAGCCAATTTCCCTGGGGACGGATGAAAGATCACGAACAGATGAGCTATGAGGTCGCTGATTCAAAACCTGAGACGAGCAAGGTTCACGGCGAAGGTTCGACGACTGTTGAATTGCCGAATCGTGCGCTCGTGTGGAGCGTGGTACTGGATGTTCGCAGCGACGCGAAGAATTTCTACTATCATTTCGAGCGGCACCTGACGGAGAACGGGAAGGAAATTCGAGCGAAGACCTGGGACGACACGATTCCTCGGGACCATCAATGAGAGAGCTAATCGCGGGTTCGGAGCTTTAGAGCGAACGTGCCCTCAGCGGCTAAAGCCGCACCGGCTTCGGCTCATTGCGGCACGGCTGAAGCCGTGCCCTGACGTAAAACCGTCGAAATTGCGCTGACCCTGCGCCCATTACGAACCCTTCAATTCTTCTTCCTCGCGAAGTGAAAAACCATTGGCGTATCTTTTCCCTTTGAGCGCCACGTCCAAGTTTCTGTTATGTGATCCGCGTCCTCGAACTGAATGACGAGTTTGTGCTGATGGCCGGTTTCCTCTGACGGCAAGTTCCCGGCACCCTGAAACGCAAACGTGAGTTCCTTCACTTCACCCGTGCCCGGCGTGGCTTTCATGCGCGGCTGATTGTTTGTCGGGCAGTAATGGACGAGCACGATTGAATCTCCGTCGATGCTATAGAGCGTCAGCATGTCTTCCATGCCCATGCCGGTGGGCGAGATGGTTTCCATCACTGCAGTGCCCGCCGCCACAATCTCAAATCTAGTTTTCGCTCCCCCGCCGTCGCTATCCTTGCCTTCCCAGTTGCCCGCGAGTGCTTGCAGTTGCTTGAATGCAGCTTTGGGCGGTTTTGGCGCTGTTGGTGATTGACCGGCTGGGAAAAGAGAAGAGGAAGTCGCTGTCGCTAATGCCAGAAGGGCTATGCCGACGTGAAGTCTCATATGTATCGCCTCGCGATAGAGAATGGTACAACGCTTAGACGGGTGATGCGAAGAATGGTTATTGCTGCTCAGTTCAGAAACTACGCGATTGCGGTGCGGCGGAGCCGGTGGCTGGTAATGGTTTCGGCACGACGGTCCACCACGAGGAGAGCGTCGTCGTAGCTACCGAGCATGGTCGCACTTAGGAGGCCGCGGCGGCTCGAGTGTCTTTGAGATCGGCTGCGAGCAGGCGGTGAAAGAGATGCTCGCCGGCTTCGCGACGCACGGAGAGGCGTCCCGCCTGGTAAGCGCGTGAACTAAGGCCGCGCTGCACGCCGTCGCAAATGACGATATCTTCGATTTGCACTTGATGGCTCACTTCGATGCTTTGGCGGATGTAGGGCATTTCCGACTCGGCGGTGTTGCCGAAGTAAAAATCGAAGATTACTTCACAGCGATCCACCGCAAGGGGAATTACGAGATTCGTGTCGAGGTAGCCCTCGTACCAATTCAACATAAAATTCGGGTATTGCCAGAAATAGTAGGCGTGATCGCCTTTGCGAGTGGCGGCGGCATTCGCTTCGGAAGTGCTGTCCACCGTGACCGGACTCGATTGCACACAGCAGCGATCGACATTTTCAATCGTGTAGTTCGTGTAGTCGAGGACGCTGTTTAGTCCCTTGTGCATGTGCGGCACGTGATAGCCGCCGTCGAGAAAATTGTCCACGTACACTTTCCAGTTGCAGCCGAGGGTATAGCGGCGGCGCTCGACGAATTTCAGCTCTGACAATCCGAGCGGCTTTGCGAGATCGACGAGCTTGCCTAAAAATTCTTTCAGCGGCGCGGCCTGGGGATCGAGATTCACGAAAACGAATCGCTCCCAGATTTCTGTGCGGATTGGAACCAAGCCGTTTTTGGCGCGATCGAACTCGCGGACGCCCTCGAATTCGGTCATGCCCTTGAGTTCGCCTTCAAGATTGTAGGTCCAGCCGTGATAAGGGCAGCGCATGTGCTGGGCGTGGCCGCACGGCTCGTTCATCACGGTCATGGCGTGGTGCCGGCAGACATTAAAAAAGGCGCGGAGTTTTTTGTCGCTTCCGCGCACGACCACGATCGGCTCACCAGCTACCGTAGTGGTGACATATTGTCCTGGATTTTCAAGCTGCTCGAGCCGGGCGGCAAATTGCCAGGTGCGCGAGAACACGTTGAGCCGCTCGAGGTCGGCGATTCGCGCGTCGGTATACCAGGGTGCGGGAATTGTGTGCGCTTCGGCCAGCGGAGCGTTGGCGTTGTAGGAGGCGAGGATTTCCTGAACAGATTTTTGCGCCAGCCGTTCCATCTGATTCGCTCCGAATCTAAAGAAATTCGTTTAGACGCCGATCGCGCCGCGCAGCACTTGCAGGAATTGCGTGATCCGTATTTGATTCTTTTCCGGTTCGGCCGGATGCGGGAACAGACCCGGATCGAGTTCTTCGGTGAGCAGCGCATCCTGAAAGCGTTCCATGGTCCAGTCGAGAATTGAGACGATCAGCGCGGTGTCGATATCCGAGCGTACTTCTCCACGCGCGACGCCTAGCCGCACGAACGCGGCGCTGCCGTACGGATCTTCGGCGAGCAGAAAGCGGTTGATCTCGCGCTTCAAACTCAGATCCACGCCGTAGTTTCCGAGCAGCGCAACGCGGTATGGAATCCAGTCCTCGCGCAAGAGCCGCTCCGTGCGAAGAAGCCAGTAGCGCACGATTTCAAAAAAACCTTTCTCGCGAATATTGGCGGGACAATCGAGGTATGCCGGGAACGACTTGACTGCCTTTTTGTATGTTTCAAGGAAGAGTCCGGCCTTGCTCCCGAAATATTGGAAGATGGAACCCTTTGCGAATCCGAGTTGCGCGGCGAGATCCTCGATGCGCGCGGCATGATAACCCTGCTCGGCGAAGTGCCTGAGCGCGGCGTCGATAATTCGAGCGCGTTTGGCTTCCAAACGAGGCCCGGGTTCGGGACGAAAACGGACGGGCGGCTCGAGCAGAGCGCGGCGCGACCTGACGCGTTGATGTGACCCAAGGTCATTACCTGAAGCTGGCATTGGATTTCTTCCCCGCCTATGTTATCTACAGTCAGCGATACAATTGTCTGACTAGCGGTCATGCTAGTCCAACCGCCTGCGATGTGCAAGTCCATAACGCGAAAAAGAACGTGACGCGAAAAAAATATGACGCGATCGTCGTGGGAGCCGGCCACAACGGCCTGACGGCGGCGGCTTACCTCGCGCGCGCCGGACTTTCGACGTTGGTGCTCGAGCGGCGAGCGATTGTGGGCGGCTGCTGCGTGACGGAAGAAATCGCGCCCGGGTGCCGCGCGTCGACCACATCGTATGTTGCGAGCATGCTGCGGCCCACCGTGATTCGGGATCTCGACCTTGCCTCGCACGGGCTTCGCATGGTGGCTTGCGATCCGGCGCTGGTGGTTCCGTTTCCCGATGGGCAGGTGGTGGCCTGGTGGGCGGATCAGGAACGCGCCATGGCGGAATTTCGTAAAATTTCGGCGCGCGATGCGGAGACGTTTGTTCGCGTGGACAATCAATTGAAAAAACTGGCACGTTATCTGCAGCCATTTTTTCTGGAGCCGCCGCCTGATCCTGCGTTTCGCGGTGCGGAAGGCTGGTGGGAGCTGCTGCGCGTGGGGAATCGGTTTCGCGGGATGACCACGGAGGAGGCCGGGCAGCTTGTTTCGTTTCTCACGGGCAGCTTGGGCGATTTTCTCGATCGGCACTACGAGTCCGAGAAAATCAAAACGATGTTTCTCGCCAATAATGTTTACGGCAAGCATGGCGGACCTTACGATGCGGGGTCGGCGCTCGGTTTGCTCTTTCATCTGCTGAGTGGCGGCGATGGCGAGACGCAGGGGTTTTGCGGCCACGTGATTGGGGGAATGGGAGCGATCACGCAGACGCTTGCGTCGGCTGGCCGGAAATTGGGCGTCGAAATCCTCACGTCGAGTCCCGTCGCAAATATTGACGCCCGTGGAGGCCGCGCTCGCGGCGTTTTTCTCGAAGACGGGACAGAGCTCAAATGCCGGATCGTTCTCTCGAACGCCGACCCGAAGCGCACGTTTCTCGGGCTCGTGGAACCGAGCGAGCTGTCGGACGATTTTCGGGAGGCTGTTGCCTCGATCAAAATGAACGGGCCGTGCGCGAAGGTGAATTTCGTTTTGAGCGAGGAGCCGCGCGTTACGGGAATGCCTGCGGATTGGACGGCGCCGCAAAGGTCGCTCTTCACGCTTGTGCCGTCGCTTGAATTCGCGCAGCGCTGCTACGACATCGCGAAATTCGGCGAAATTCCGGAAGAGCTGTGGGTGGATTGCGTCGTGGCGTCGAATGTGGATTCCTCGCTCGCGCCAGCGGGAAAGCACATCATGACCACGTTCGTGCAGTACCTACCTTACAAGCTGAAGCGCGGAACGTGGGACGAAAATCGCGAATTGCTGGGCGATCGCGTCGTGAGAAAAATTGGGGAGTATGCGCCGAATTTTGCAAAGTCCATTCTTGCACGGCAGGTTCTAACGCCGCTCGATCTCGAACGCACTTACGGCTTGACCGAAGGAAATATTTTTCATGGTGACCTGTCGCTCGATCAGCTTTTCTTCATGCGCCCCGTTCCGGGCTGGTCGCAGTACCGCACGCCTGTAAATGGACTCTACTTGTGCGGCGCCGGGGCGCACCCGGGGGGCGGCGTCACCGGTGCTCCCGGCTACAATGCGGCGCACCTGGCGTTGCGCGATTTAAAACGAGGCCGCGTGAAAAAAGCAGTGGCATGAAATCGGGAGCGCCTAGAGATACTCCCGATCAAAAGGTACGAGAATGACGAACACAACGAAAAAAGGGATTCTCGAAAAACTTGCAGAAGGCCTGGTTCTGGGCGATGGCGGCTACCTGCTCGAACTTGAAAAGCGCGGCCGCGTTCGCGCCGGGCCGTTTACGCCCGAAGTGGCACTCGAAAACCCCGAAGCTTTGCTCGAGCTTCACCGCGAATTTCGCGATGCAGGCTCCGAGGTCCTTCAGTCGCTCACCTTCTATGCCAGCCGCGACAAACTGGCCACAGTCGGCATGGGCGATCGCGTTGAAGAACTGAATCGCGCGGCCGTGCGCATTGCAAAGCAAGCCGCGGGCAGTCGCTGTCTCGTAGCCGGAAATATCAGCCTTACCTGGATGTATGAGCCGAACGACAAGGCTGCAGCCGATCGCGTCCGCAACACTTTCGACGAACAGCTCGACGTGCAAATCTCCGAAGGCGTCGATTTCATCATCGGAGAAACTTTTTCCTGGCTAGGCGAAGCACTCCTTGCCGTCGAACGCGCCAAGCGCACGAATCTGCCGGTGATGGTGACCGTGTCGTTCGAAAATGAAGACGTGACGCCGGACGGCAACTCAGCCGCTGACTGTGCGCGAGCTCTCGTGGATGCGGGAGCGGACATCGTCGGACTGAATTGCCTGCGCAGCCCCGAGCACACGTTGCCGCTGGCCGCCGAAATGCGCCGTGCTGTAAAGAACTACATCGCGTGCCAACCCGTCGCGTATCGCACCACGCGCGATCATCGTGATTTCACGAGCTTGCCCGCGTTTCCCGACCAGCTCGATCCTTTTCAGCTGAGCCGAGGTGAAATGGCTGACTACGCGACGAAGGCACGCGAGCTCGGAGTGAACTATATCGGCGCATGCTGCGGCGCGGTGGCCTCGCACATCCGCGAAATGGCCCGCGTCCTGGGAAAGCTTCCCGCCGAGAATCGCATCTGGAAAAAAGGCGGCGAAAAACCAATGTCCGCCTACGAATATTACGAACACGACAAGAAAGCCAAAGTGTAGCCGGCGCTTGCGGTAAGGCGGCGCGCCGCGCGCTCGCAATCGCTGGCAGCTCGAACCCGCTCGCTTTCAGGTTCCGCTCGATGCATCATGTGCGTCGCGCATGAATTCCACCGCACTCGCCGCCCATGCCTGAATCCTCCGCTCCAACTCGCCCTCGCCGCGCGATGGGCTTCCGCGACCTCGTCCTCTTCTATATCGTCACGGGCATCAGCCTGCGCTGGATCGCCACTGCGGCAACCGTCGGCGCAAGCGCCGTCGTAATCTGGCTGATCGCTTGGTGTACGTTTTATCTGCCTCTCGCGCTTTCCGTGATGGAACTTTCCTCGCGCTATCCGCAGGAAGGCGGGCTTTATGTCTGGAGCAAACGTGCATTCGGCGAATTTCCAGGCTTCATTACCGGCTGGACCTACTGGGCCAGCAATCTTCCCTACTACCCGGCGGTGCTCTATTTTGCTGCGAGCAACGCGCTCTTCATCGGCCCCGCCCGCTGGCAATCGCTCTCCGAAAATAAGACATATTTTCTTGTCTTCGCGCTGCTCGGCCTCGCGCTCGGCACGTTCCTGAATCTTATCGGCCTCTCGGTCGGCAAGTGGTTGCACAATCTTGGCGCCGTCGCTACGTGGCTTCCGATCGCAATCCTGATCGGCATCGCTGCCATCGCCTTCCATCGATTCGGCTCGGCTACCAACTTCACGGCCACGAGCCTCGTGCCGCACATGCATTTCCGAGACGTGCTTTTCGTGGCCACAATTATTTTTGCGCTTGGTGGTTCGGAGTCGGCTTCGTTTCTCGGTGATGAAGTGCACGAGGCGCGAAAAAATCTTCCCCGCGCGCTTCTCGCCGGAGGAGCCTTCGTCACAGTCGGCTACATCGCCGGCACGATTGCTGTTCTCGTTGCGCTGCCTGCAAGCGAAGTGAACGGGCTCGGTGGCATCATGCAAGCCGTTTCGAAATCAGCAGAACGCGTAGGCTTAGCCGGGATCGCCCCGCTGGCGGCACTGCTGATTACGATCAGCAACCTCGGAGCGCTCGGCGCGTGGCTCGCAGTATCCGCGCGTCTGCCGTTCGTGGCAGGCCTGGACCGCTACCTCCCGCCAGCGTTCGCTCGCATTCATCCGAAGTGGGGCACGCCGCATATAGCGCTACTTGTGCAGGCGTTCTGCGGAGTGATTTTCATTCTGCTGAGCCAGGCGGGAACCAGCGTTTACGGGGCGTACGAAATCCTGGTCAGCATGGGCATCATTTCGTATTTCATTCCGTATCTGTTTGTCTTCGCCGCGCTGATTCGATTTCAACGCGAGCCTGCGAGCCCGGAAGTGATTCGCGTGCCAGGGGGTAAGCCGGTTGCGATCGCGCTCGGCACGCTTGGCTTTACGACCACGCTTGTGACGATTATTTTTTCCGTGATGCCCGCAGCCGATGAGCCGCACAAGCTGCTAGCCGTGGCGAAAATTGTCGGGTTGACGTTCGCGTTGCTGGGTGTTGGCGTCGTAGCGTTCCTTTTGGGCAAATCGCGTAACCGCTTGAACGAGTAAGAACCCACGACGAGGGAAGCGTCGTCGTGGATACCCGAGCTGAGGTTCGCGACGCTAGCGGTGAAATCCCGCGGCTCCGAAGTTACACATTCAGCAAACCTGTCCTGGCTCCCGCGAATCGCGCACCACATTCCAAGTAGACTGGCGGGCTGAGGTTTTCTTCTGTCCACACAAGCTAATCCGATCGGAGCAACGAGCGCGTCGGCTTCAGCGACACCGCAAGCCCCGAGCCCGTGGATTTATCGCCCCTGGCTCGATCTCATAGTGGGCTGCGGCGCCTGGTCCGCGCCTCTTCTAGCCATCGCGGCATGGCTTACGCCTTCGCATACGCACGGTTGGGCCGTGGCCTTCTACCTGCTCGCCATCATCTTCAATTACCCGCATTTCATGGCCACGATTTATCGCGCCTATCACACGCGGGAGCAATTCGAAAAATACAAATTCTTCACGCTGCACCTCACGGTGCTGATGGTCGTCACGGCTGTGATGCTGCACGCGTCGTACCGCCTCGTGCCCTGGGTTTTCACCCTCTACATCTGCTGGAGCCCATGGCACTACACCGGCCAGAATTACGGCCTGATGATGATGTTCACCCGCAGGGCGGGCGCCCAAATCACCTCCTCCGAACGCCGCTGGCTGCACGCCGCGTTCGTCGCGTCCTACGTAATGTTGCTCGCGAGTTTTATGACCGGCGGCTCGAGCGATCCTCTGATTCTTTCGCTCGGCCTGCCCGCGAAGGTCACTCTTCCCGCGCGGCTCGTCCTGGCAATCACATTCGCGGTGTTCACATTTATTGCGTTCAGGCCGCTCATCCGGCGCAGCGGAGCGCGGGCCATGGCCGCGCCACTAACGCTTGTACTCACGCAATTTTTGTGGTTCGTGCTTCCCACGCTGCTCGAACTGCACGCGGCCTATCAGATTCCGCAAACGCGCTATAGCAGCGGAATCCTAGCTGTACTTCATTCCGCGCAGTATTTGTGGATCACGAGTTATTACCAGCGACGCGAAGCCCGCGCCGCCGGCCAATCCAATTGGCGAATGGTGGGTTATTTCGTCACGCTGATCGCCGGCGGCATCGCCCTATTCGTGCCCGGCCCCTGGCTGGTGAGTTACATTTTTCACTACGATTTCACCACGAGCTTTCTCATCTTCACCGCGCTCGTGAATATCCATCACTTCCTGCTCGACGGCGCACTCTGGAAGTTGCGCGATTCGCGGGTGGCGTCGCTCTTGATCGATGCCAGCGCGACAGCACAATCAAGCGAACCGAAAACTTCTCCCAAGCGCGGCACTAGGAAAGTCGCGCGTGAAACTGCGCCATCGCTGTCGCCGGCGTCTTCGCACATGACGAAATTCTTCACGTCGCCCGCATTTCAGCTGAGCCTCGTGGGATTGTTGTTCCTGTGGGGCGGCCTCGACCAACTGCACTTCGCCCTCGCTACTGACGAATCCAATCTCCACTCGCTCTTGCGCGCATCGCAACTGAATCCCTATGACGCGATGCTTCAGGCCCGCATCGCAAACGCCTCGACAAAGGACGGACAAAAAGATCAGGCTGTCGCCGCGCTCACACGCGCCGTCGCAATCAATCCCGATAACTCCGGCCTGCAACACGCCGCCGGGCGCGCGATGATCCAAGACGGCCGTTACGCCGAAGCTTACGAGCACTACCGCCGCATGCTCGATATTTTTCCGCGCGATCCCGATGCGCTCGTCAATTACGGTTTGCTGGCAGCCCGCCTCGGCCATCCCGAAGAAGCGGTTGATTCATGGAAAAAAGCTGTGGAGGTGGCGCCGAATCAGCCGAACGTCCATCTCTATCTCGCCCAAGCGCTCGATCAAAGGAACGAACCCGCTGCCGCAGCCCGCCATTGGAACGCGTTTCTGCAGCTTGCCGCAGCGCATCCGGACGATCCGACTGCTACATCAGCGCAACTGGATTCCGCCACTCTTCAACTGGCGGACGATGAGGCGCGCGTGAATCGCAAAGAAGCGGCGATGGCCGGCTACCTTTCGGCGATCGCGCTTGCCCAACGCGACAAGAATTTACAGCTCGAAAGTCTCGCGCTCGCGCACCTCGGCGACTACCAGGAAAAGGCCGGAGACGCCGCGGGCGCGGCGCACTCTTTCCAACGCGGCCTCGCCCTCGATACAAAGTTGGAAGACCCGCGGAGCGAGGCGTTCGACTGGTTCAACTACGGGCAATTTCTCAGGCGCCGTGGCGCTGAATTAGAGCTCGCGTATGCGTGCTATTTGCGCGCGGAAATTCTGCTGGGCGGCAAAGGCGGCGAAAACCAGCGGACAGTGGAAACTGCCCGACATGAAGCGGAAATGCTGCTGGGGAAAAAAGCGGCTGCCGCACAGAAAAACTTGCCCGACCTGCTGGCGCGTGCGCAAAATCTGCCGGCGAGCGCTTTTCAGTAGTTCTGAAAGACCTTCCCACAACAGCCGCCCCGTTTAAACATCCGGTTGGTTTCTAGGGTGAAGGAATCGTCGCACTCACCTGTGGGGAAGGTTTGCTTTGTTGTCCGCCGTTATTAACGGCAACAACCACGTAGAAATACTCCTTACCGCTTTGCACAGTCGAATCGACGTACGAACTTCCCGCATCCGGCGACGAATTCAGAAACGAGTACGGTCCGCCAGAAGTTGTTCCACGTTCAATATAGTAGCCGACCACACCAGAAGACGTGCTCGCACCCCACGAGAGGCTCACCGAGTGCACCGAGGACGATGCCGTTGAACCGGAACCTGAAAGCGCGACCGAGGTCGTAGTTACACCCGCTTGAATTGTGATTGTTCCCGAGGCACTTCCTTTTACGGCCGGCTCGAACACCACTGTCACTGAGTCGGACTGACCAGGTTGCAGCGTCAGCCCGGTGAGTCCACCGATCATGCTGAATCCCGAGCCTGAGATTGTCCCCCGGCTGGTTGTCAGCGCCGAGTTTCCCGCGTTCGTCACTTTGAGAGAGAGCGAGCCGCTGTGCCCAACCAATACGTCTCCGAAGTTAATCGCGGTGGGACTCACCTGCAACGCACCTGTGGCGGTGACTCCGTTTCCAGACAACGAAACCGTGAGAGGGACTGTCTTACCAGCGGCGCTGAAATTAATTGACGCTGAGCCAGTAGTCGTTCCCGTTTTGGCTGGCTTGAAAGCTACATTGAACGTGGAGTTTCTACCCGCGGCGATTTGCGCGCCATCAGCAAGGCCGGACATGCTGAAGCCGGTCCCGGAGACGGCCTCGGACGACACTGAGATCGTGCCGGTGCCATGGTTCGTGACGGTAAAAGTTTGCGAATTGGTGCTACCCACAGGGACATTTCCGAAGGCTGCGCTGGCAGGCACGGCCGAAATCGACGTTGTACCGCCGCTCGATACACCGTTCGCGGACAGTGTAACGTTGAGGGCCGCAGTGATACCTCTCCCCTGCACTACGATCTTTCCAGTTTGCGCGCCGGCAGCTTTCGGTGCGAAGGTTACCGTCAACGTGGCGCTCTTTCCTGTCGAAAGGCTCAGCGGTGCAGCGATGCCGCTGATGGCAAAATAATTGCCGCTCAGCGCCACACTCGTGATGGTCACGCTAAGCCCCGTGGAATTTGTGATTTTTATCTGTTGTTGCGAGCTGCTTCCCACGTTTACTGACCCGAGATTTACCGAGGTCGGGCTTACCGTAACTGACGATGCGGACACTACGCTGCCTGCAAGAATAAAAAGCAACAATTCCATTACGACGATTGGAAATGCTAAGAACTGTTTCTTCGACATTTTCCGCTTTGCCCGCTGCCGGAGGGGGAGTGCGGCACGATAAAAACTTACCGGGGCCCTTGGATTTTTCACGACGGAGGGAGTCTACGAACTGGCTGCGAGAAGCGTCTACTGGCCTGAAGGCACGCGCGAGGACAGGGTAAGACGCTGTCCTCTGATGTACTCGCTTTTCACGCGGAGTAAACTGGAAGCAATCGCAATCAAACGTTCGCCTTTCTCACAATCGGCGAGAATCGCGGAGGGCGGCTACAACCCGGCAGCGCCCCATAGCCGAACGGAACAACTAGAAGCAGATTACTAACGCACAAGGTTGATGGCGATAGCCGGAGTTATGGTTGCGGCGGTATTGCGGCCTGCCGGAATCAGGCGCGTGCCAAGCAGAATTCCCGCTTTGGAATTCCAACTGTATTCGATTGCCGGCGCAAAACCGATGGCATCGCTAAAGCCGGTGTTGAGCCGAATCGTTCGCGCGTTACGTACGACCGGCGAAGAGGGTTCACCGCTTCCAATCACGCGTGTGCTGTTTTGGTAGCGGTAAGTTGCGTCGAGCGCCAGCACCCAGCTTCGCGTGAGGCTGTATTCCCACGATGCGTCAACGAAAGAAGTGCCGCCCGGCTTCGCGTTCCCGTGAAATTCAGCATCCGTTCCGTACACGCTGACGCCCTGCACACTCACGTTGCTTGAAAACGACTCCGATACGTTCACGCGCATGCGAAGTATGCGGCGGTTTGGCAGCCAGAAATAAGTTTGCGAGTAGAACGCAAACGTCGTGGTGTAAGCGCCGCTGCCGAGTCCATCGCTCGGCCGGTTTCCCAGCCGGTCGTATTTCCCGGACGGCAACGTTTCCTGCACCGCGAACGACGTCGTCGGAACCCAGCTGCCTTCATGAAACTTCGTCAGCCGATATTGGCCCTGCACCGTCACGTCGCCCATCTCGACGCTGGAGCTGCTCGGCGCTCCATTCACCCGGTTATAGCCGAAGGTCGGAATCACACCGATTGTCAGTTTGTCCGTCAATCCGTAGTTCACATACGTGAGCGATCCGAATCCGTTCGATTCGGGAGCTCGCCGCTTCACTCCTTCGCGATCGTATTGGCCTTGCTGGATCACGTCGTAGAGGTACGGCTCAATCAGGAAATGCCCTTGTGGCAGCGTCGCAGCCGACGGCGCCAGCATCGGCCCGGTCCACCATGCATCATCCAACGATTGGCGATCGGAGAAGTTTTGTGCTGAGGCCACTTGCGTGCGCGCCAACCCGAACATCAGTGCGAGCAGGGCGAATGCCTTCTGAATTGTTTTCCAGTACCACATCCCCGCAATCTCTTCGCGTCGGTGTTAACGCTTCCTTCACGGCCCGCGCTATCCGGCTTTCGCGGTTGAATTTCGGCAGCTTCCTCATTTCACCCGCGTGTCCACCGCGATCCAGTTCGTCTCCCAGGTTTTGCCGCCGTCATCGGAAAACGACTGTTCGAAGCGGCACGAATTCGCCGTCATGTCCATCCACACATTGCGCACCAGAATCATTCGGCCATTGAACGGTTCCTGATCGTAAAACTCGCCGTGCCCATTCTTGAACTCGCCAACGGTCGGCACGCTCAGAGTGCCACCGTTAGCGTTGGCAAAATTCAAGCTCCACTGGTGGGATTGAGGATTGTAAAGACGCAGGCTCAGTCCTTCGACGTGGCCACCGGGGCCGTCCACTTCGAGTTCAACGAGATTGGCGCGTCCATCCCACACCTTTCGCACCACGGAAGTTCCTTCGTAGTCGACCCAGGTGTGAGAGCCGCTCAAAGGATGCTGCAAGCGCGAAAGATGCGTCTTCCAGTCCCCAATCTCGAAATCAAAATCGTGCTGCCCGTCTCGTTGCGCTGTTGCCTCTTGAAGGCTCGTGCCCTGGAGCGGCTGCATGGCAACCATCAAGCTGCACGCCAGCAGATATTTCCGAAAGTCAGTAAGCGCCTTCATCTCTTTTATCCAGTCGCCAAGATTATTGAAAAATGCAGTGCCCGTGTTTCACGCGAGAATGAAATATGTCATTCACCCTCTGCTCGCGCTTCTCAGTTCCCGTCACCCACTCGAGTCTGGTCCGTAATCCAATTCACTTCCCAGGTCTTCCCGCCATCCTCTGAAAACGACTGCTCGAAATGCGGCACCTTCGTGTCGGTCTTCGACCAAATAAATCGAACAATAATCATTCTGCCGTTCAACGTGTCCTGCGCGTAGAACTCACCCGTTCCATCCCTGAACCGCCCGATCTGTGGCGGAACGAGCAGGCCGTCCTTGCTGTTGGCCCATGTGAGGTACCACTCGTGTGTCTTAGGATTGTAGGTGCGCAGCGTGAGGCCTTCGATGTGCCCGGAAGTGGGACTATCGGTCTCGAATTCCTCGATCTGCGCGCGTCCATCCCAAACCTTCCGCGTTACTGAAGTGCCGTCGAACTCCACCCACTGATTCGAACCGGTCAAAGGATTCAGGCGGCGCTTCAGGTGAATTTTCCAGCTGCCAAGTTCGAAGTCGAAATCGTGCTGCCCGTCCGGGAGCGCCGCGGGTTGTTGTGAGTCGGCCTTCGATGTGTCCGCGCTCGATTGTGCGAACACGGAAACCGGTTTCGAAATGGCAAGCACACCGCAGCACAACAAGAAGAGAATCCGAATCGATCTAGATGCATCCACCGCTTTTGCCCTCGCAGTTCGTCGTTGAATCAACATTTTGTACGTGCCTCCACTCGCGCACGAATTGCGCTACTGCCCCGAATGTTGGATCATGGAGTGGACTGCCACAATAGCCACTTTCACGCATTCTGATATGACCACTTGGAGCCGCAAGTGTCACAAGCAAGACAGTTAAAACAGGTCCGCGCTGGTTTCTTCCCGCCCATCGCCCTTGCCTCGCGCGCGAAGAGCCCAACCCAGCGGCCAATGTACCGCCAGTTGTACGACTGGTTTCAGCGCGCCATCGTAAGCGGCCAATTGCGCCCCGGCCAGCGCGTCCCTTCCACAAGAAGCCTCGCCGCAGAGTTGAAAGTCTCTCGCGTGCCGGTGCTGAGCGCGTTCGAACAATTGCACGCCGAAGGCTACCTCGAGACATTCGTCGGCGCGGGCACCTGCGTCGCGAGTTCGATCCCCGGAGACGCCTCAAAGCCCTCACCCGGCACCACTCGCAAGCGCGCAACGCAAAAAATCTCGCGCAAGATTTCGCAGCGTGCTCGCGAGCTCGTGTCAATGCAGGGCGATTCCGATCTCAAAAACATTGGCGCCTTCCGCGTCAGCCTTCCGGCGCTCGATTATTTCCCCGTCAGCGTCTGGTCCTCGCTTCTCTCGCGCCACTCGCGGAATTCCACGCGCGAAATGATGGCTTACGGCGATCCCATGGGCTACGCGCCATTCCGCGAAGCAATCGCCGAATATCTCGGCGCATCGCGTGCCGTGCGCTGCGACGCTTCGCAAGTAATCGTCGTCCCCGGCTCGCAATTGGGCCTGCAGGTTTCCGCCCGCGCACTGCTCGATTTGGACGACCCCGTCTGGATCGAAGAGCCGGGATATCCCGGCGCGCAGCAGGCTCTCACGATGGCAGGCGCCAGGCTCGTGCCGGTTCCGATCGATCGCGATGGCCTCGACGTGAAAGAAGGGATGCGCCGCTGTCGCAATGCTCGCGCCGTTTACATCACGCCATCGCATCAATACCCGATGGGCTTCACGATGAGCGCCTCACGCCGCATGCAACTGCTCAATTGGGCCGCGCGCAATGGTTCCTGGATTATCGAAGATGATTACGACAGCGAATATCGCTTCGGAAGCCACCCCGTCGCTTCCTTGCAAGGCATGGACGCGGACGCTCGCGTCATCTACATCGGCACTCTCAGCAAGGTTTTGTTCCCCGCCTTGCGTCTGGGCTACGTGGTTGTTCCTAAAGATCTCGTCCGCGCATTTTATTCCGCGCGCGAAGCCACCGACATTTTTCCGCCCACGCTCTACCAGGCAGCCCTCACCGATTTCATCAAGGAGGGCCACTTCGCCCGCCACATTCGCAGGATGCGCATGCTCTACATGGAACGCCGCAAGGCTCTCGGCGAAGCGATTCGCAGGCAGATGGGCCAGCAGCTCGAAGTAGTAGACGCGGAAGCAGGAATGCATCTGGTAGCGTTACTGCCGCCCGGAGTGAACGACAAAATGATCTCGCGAAAAGCCGCCGAAGCCGGCATATCCGCAATCCCGCTTTCCAGTTGTTATCTGAAGCGCCCGTCGCGTGGAGGCTTAGTCCTGGGCTATGGCGGCGCAAGTAAAGACCAGATCGAAGACGGCGTCCAAATCCTCGCGAAAATCATTCGCGAGGCCGCTTCGCCACAGTAAATGCAGTTGCCGTTTGTACCGCTGGCTCGTCCTGAGGCATGAAGGCCTCTGCCCGGCGTCTTTCGCTTTGATTCAGAAGTGAAAATTGCCGGAAAGTCTTCGAATCGCAGAATCAGCAGGCCAGAATTGTCTGGTGGAAAACGGTGGAATAGTCCACACTCACATGGCGCGACCAATCAGTCGCAGCAAATCCCGGCCTCTCGCCGTCAAACGAATTCGGGCCTAATACCAAGGTCAAAATGAGCAATTCAATTCTGATGCAGTATCTGGGCTTCGAATCAAAAAACCGCGGCCGCGAATACGCCTTCCAGGTTCGCTACGCCGCCGAAGACGTTCGCGACTTCACGCTCACCATCGCCGACGACGCTTTCACCTCGCACCGCGTCCGCTACCAGGACGCGCCCGATGTCTGCTCCTTGAAACTGAAGCGCGAGCTGGTCGCCAACTCTGACCTTCCTTCGCACACGAATTTCCCAATCACCGACACCGAGCTGGAAGAGTACAGAGCAGGCCACGCCACCAAATCCACGAATCGCCTCTACACCCCGAAGCCGCGCGAAGATTACTAGCCGTTAAGCCGGTTCATTCAGCGCACCCAATCAGAGCTTGAGCCAAAAAAAACGGCTCCCGGACCAGATTTGAGTATCTGCCCCGGAAGCCGTTGTTAAATTGCGTTTGCCGGGGCGGTTCTCGTCCCGGCACGCAGGAAAAGCGTTAGCCCTGCATCTGCGCCTGAAGATATTCTCCAGGCAGCCGCACCAATTGCCGCTTGAAAGCAGGCGCCATACGGTTCAACCGATCCTCGTTATCCTTCTCCTGCTTCGCAAGAGAACCCAGATCCACCGGCAGGCGCTCGATCTTCAAGCCAAGCGTCCGCTCCAGTTGAAATATTTCGGTCCGCTGGTCGCGCGAAAAAAGTGTCGTTGCAACGCCCTGCGCTCCCGCACGTCCCGTCCGGCCCACGCGGTGAATGAAATTCTCCGCCAGGTCAGGCAAGTCGTAGTTGATCACGTGAGCGATGCTCTCCACGTGAATTCCGCGCGAAGCCACATCCGTCGCCACCAGCACGCGGTGCCGCCCTTGCTGGAAGCCAGCTAGAGCTGCCGTCCGCTGCGATTGCGAACGGTCGCCGTGAATCACGGCCGCATCGATGCCGCGCCACTTCAGCAGCTTGGCAATTCGATCCGTACCGCGCTTCGTCCGTGAGAAAACCAGGCAGCGCCCTTTTTCCTGATTCAATAGATGGCACAGCATGCCGTGCTTCTGCTCCGTCGAGACTTCAAACGCTTGCAGCCGCACGTTCTCGGAAGGTTTCAGCGTGGATCCGAATGCGAGCCGCACCGGATTCCGCATGTAGTCCTTTACAAGATGCGCCACCGAAGCTTCCATCGTCGCCGAGAAACACATCGTCTGCCGGTCTTTCGGCAGAATCGAAACGATCCTCCGAATCGACGGCAGAAATCCCATGTCCAGCATGCGATCCGCTTCGTCGAGGACCAGCGTTTGCAATGCGTCGAGTTTCACGAGCCGCCGGTCGAGGAAATCCTCGAGGCGCCCGGGAGTCGCGATAACAATCCTCGCGCCCTTGCGAATCGCGCTGAGCTGCGGTCCTTCTGCTAATCCGCCGACCACGAGCGCCGCGGCCATAAGCTGCTTTCCACGGAGCGCGTCGAATTGCTCGGCCACTTGCATGGCCAGTTCGCGCGTGGGCAACAGCACGAGCGCACCGATTCCCGGCACATTTCGCTGGACGAGCTTCTCCATCACAGGGATGAGAAACGCGAGCGTCTTGCCCGTCCCCGTCTGAGCGGTCGCGAGCACATCTTTGCCTTCCATCGCGGGTGGAATGGTTGCTGCTTGTACGGCAGTTGGCACGATGAATCGCGCCGCTGCCAATCTCTCCTTCAAAGAAGGTGAGATAGGTAATTCTGAAAAATTTTGCATATTGCTTTCTTGCTGGCTAGGGCTCTGCCGCGACGCACAACCTTCGTGCACACACAGGCGGCCACTTTGGCCAGTCTTTTTGTTAGATTACGCTGAAAACATGCGGAGAGAACTGAAGGCGGGTATTCTCAGATCAGCTACGAACAGAGGGACCGCACAACACAACCGAAAGTAATAAGCGCAAAAACATCATAACAGAATCAAGGATTAAATCAACCTTTAAATTAACTCTGTTGTTTCCTGCCAAAATTTCCGATTTGACGCCCCCCCAACCAACCTGTCATCCCGAGCGAAGACGCGCGCGCCTTTGCTTCCATCGCAACGCGATGGCGCGCGTCGCAGTCGAGGGATCTGCAGTTTGCTTTTCGCTTCAACGGTCCCTCGCTTTCGGATCAGCTTCGAGCCAGATAGCATTTCGGGCGCTGGCCATTCCTATCAGTTATCAATCCCAATCAAGAATCGAATCGGCACACCCAGCCCAGATGTTAAAATTGACCATGAGCTTAGCCTATCGAATCGTTTTCGAGTGCCCCAAAGACCGCAAGAATATCAATCTGCAAAAGAAGTGCACCAACATCTCCCTCTCCGAATCCGACGCCATGAAAATGTTCGGAAACGAAGAAATCGCCTGCACCAATCCCAACTGCGGCTGGCACGGAAAAGCCCGCAGAACAAGACTCCTCCGCATCCTCCCCTTCGATTGGGTCCTCGCCCCGGCTACATGAAGCCGTTTGCGCCACATTTTTCGGCTAACTTCTAAAGAAACAAAAAATTCGAGGTCGCAATTTGCGACTTCAAAACCGGCGCTTGTATCAATTCCACAGACAGGTTTGCAGTTGGGAACACTGCAAAAACCAACCACTTTAATTCGCCGCGCCCATTTTGAAGGTAGTAACATATTTCTCCCCGGCCCCAGGAGCTAGTTTGAGATGGGGACCCTTGAACTCCGCCCTTCGGCCATTCGCACCGCGCTTACCGTAAACGTTGCGCTTCTAGCGCTGCTGTCCATCGCAACGCCAACCACCCGCGCGGATTCCTCCGCTTTCGATTTGGCCGGCCCTCGCATCCAGATGACAGTCACGCGCTCCGGCAAGACGTTGCCAATATCCGACGTGCCAAATCTTCAGCCCGGCGATCGCCTCTGGATTCACCCCGATTTTCCCGAAAGCCAATCCGTCCGCTATCTCCTGATCGTCGCCTTCCTCCGCGGCTCCACGAATCCGCCGCCCTACGACTGGTTCACTCGCGCCGAAACCTGGAACAAACAAGTCCGCCAGGAAGGAATCGTGGTAACGGTGCCGAAGGACGCGCAGCAAACGCTCATTTTTCTCGCCCCGGAAACCGGTGGCGATTTCAGCTCTCTTCGCACCGCCGTTCGCGGCAAACCCGGCGCATTTGTGCGCGCCTCGCAGGATCTGAATCAAGCCAGTCTCGATCGTGTGCGCCTCGAAAAGTATCTCAGCGAGGTGAAAGAAACTTCCGACACCGATCCCAAGGCGCTCCACCAGCGTTCGATACTTCTCGGCCGCACTCTGAACATCAAGCTCGACCAGCAATGCTTCGACAAGCCCACCGAGCAACAAGGCCCATGCCTCACGCAGAATACAGATCAACTCGTCCTGGACGACGGCCACAGTCAGTCCATGGTCACCGCTCTCACTTCCGGCCCCAATTCAGATTTCATCGGTGCGGTCAGCTCCACTTCACTCATGGGCGGCGGATATTACAGCGCGTACGTGGGAGCGATTGTGGACATGGCGCGCATTCTCGGCAATCTCCACACCGCCGAATATCAATACATACCTGCCCTCGCGCTGCCCAAGCAGCAGCAGTTGAACCTGCGCCTCAATAATCCACCGTCGTTCCGCAAACCGAAGTCCGTGATCGTAGTCGGACTGCCCGCCGTCGAAGCCGCTCAGCTCCCTCCGCTTCGCGCCGTAAATGCCGAAGAGATATTCTGCCTGCAAAAATTGCCTCTGGTTTTACCTGTCGAAGGCGCTCCTTTGGTGTTCGCCACCGATATCGCGCACGATTTCGTTCTTCACATCGAAAGCAAATCCGGCGCCGGAATGGATCTCCCGGCAGCGGCGGACGCCGCTCGTGGCGGGTTCTTGATCGATACGCACGGACTTCATGCCGGCCAGTTGGATCCACAGGCCAAAGGAACCCTTCGCGGCAAATGGGGCTTCGAAACTTTCGACGGGCCAAGTTTCCAGCTGCGTTCCGCGCATTCAGCGAAATGGATCATCCCGCCGGCCGATCAGAGCGCGCTGGTCGTCGGCCGCGACGATTCCGTTCATCTGCAATCGGTGAATGCGGCGTGCGTCGAGAAGATAAGCGCCGCCGCCGCGAACGGCACAGACCTGAAGTCCACATGGAAGCCGGCGAAAACGAACGAACTCGAAGTCCAGATCCCGCTCAAAAATGAAACCGCCGGCCCCATGAAGCTGAAAGTGAAGCAATACGGTTTGGAAGAGCCCGACGAGGTCACTCTCCACGCCTATTCAGAAGCCGCTGGCCTCGAACGGTTCACGATTAACGCAGGCGATCAGCAAGGCGTGTTGCGAGGAACTCGGCTCGACGAGGTCGAGAGCTTTGAATTGAACGGAATTCACTTCGCGCCCGCAAAATTATCGCGCGCGAACCAGAAAGACGAGCTGCGTTTGGCAACGCTCAACAATGCCCCGGCCGCTGCGTTGCAACCGGATGAAAAACTCGTAGCTCACGTCGCCCTGAAAGATGGCCGCATCCTCGACCTGCAAACCATAGTCGAAGCGCCGCGCCCAAAAGTTGCGCTGCTCAGCAAAAGCATGCAGCGCGGCCCCGGGTCTTTGGCAATACGCTTCGGCAACGATGACGAACTGTCGCAGGGCAGCCGCCTCTCATTCTTCGTGAAGGCGGAAGTGCCGGAAAAGTTTTCGCACAACGAAAAGATCGAAGTCGCCACGGCGGACGAATCGTTCCACGTCCTGCTCAGCGAGGCGGACGGCAACCTGGTCTTGCAGGATTCTCAAACCGTACTAGCGTTCCTCGATCCTGCGAAAAACTTCGGCCCATCCGCCTTCGGCCCCCTGCGCTTCCGTCCCGTCGATGCGGAAGGCGCCAAAGGCGATTGGACCCCGCTCGCAAATCTGGTACGCATCCCATCGGTAAAAGAAATCCGCTGCCCCGACAGCCCCGACAAACAATGCAAACTAACCGGCTCGAACTTATTCCTGATCGACTCAGTCGCCTCCGACTCGCAATTCAGCCACACAGTTCCCGTCCCCGCAGGTTTCGTCGACTCAACGCTAAGCGTCCCCCGCCCCAACGGCACACTGCTCTACCTGAGGCTCCGCGACGACCCCTCGGCGGTGAACATGATGGTGTTGCCGGTGCTCCCAGAGGAATAAGAAGGCAAGATACTCCATCTGGGAACGCCATCTACCCGCATGGACCAGCATCTGATTGCGGGAGAAAGGCGCGACAGTGGAACGGCGCTTTTTCTTGTATCGCAATCCCGGTCCACTCAATTCTATGGCAAGCGACCTTGGCGCACTCAAGCCAGCGCCACAGCCTTAGTGGCATAGGCACTCCTGCCTGTGCGCAGTTCCTAACGCCACCCAACAAAAAGCCTTGGCACCCCCACCATCTCGCTATCCTCAGCAACCCTCCAACCTACAAAAGTCTCCGATGCGTCCTCGCGCGCATCCACTGCGCGTACGGTAAAGTATTCAGCGTCGCCGCCTTCTCGCGCAGCTGCCTGAGAAAAGCCCGCTCCTCCGCATGCTGTTTCGCCGGGGATTCACCGCGCTTTGCCTTTCGCGGCTCCAGGCGAATCCCCACCTCCGCAGCTTGCACGCGCGGTTTGCTTTGAAGAAAATCCCCAAACGCCACCGCCTCGACAATCCTGTAAGGCGACTTAGAATTTAGGTTTACGGCCTTGATCCGTCCCCGCAGCTCAGCGAGCGCCTCCTCCACCTTTTCAGGCGAGAAGCGCGGCGGCCGCGCACCCGAAACATCCTCGCCGGCCGTCGTCGTCACCCACTCGTCATGATAAGGATTAATGTAGCCCTGCATTTGAATCACGGGCAGGATCTTCGCCGCGTCAGCGACGCTGATTTTCAGAGTCCCGGCGAAATCCTGCTTCGTCCAGCTCGACGTTCCCTTGGTGCCCTTCAAAAAGCTGAACACCGCCTCGATCGGCACCGCCGGAATCGTCCCCGCGCGGGAGCTCGAATTCCTCGCAGGCTGCTTGGCTGTCTTTTTCATCGGCTGGGCGTCACGCTGAACACTCGAAGTTTATTTGGAAGCCGCCAAAAAATCGCGAATCAGCTCATTCACGCGCGCGGATTTCTCGTGCACCACCCAGTGCGTCGCATCAGGAATCCGCTCCACCGTCAATTTCGGTACATACCGCTCGAGCCCCTCGAGATTGCCAGTCAATATATAAGGATCCTTCTCGCCCCAGATCACCAGGGTCGGCATCTTCACCTCAAACGACGCAACCGGATGCTTCGTCTTGAAAGCCTCGTGCCCGCCGGCACCCGGCCCCACTTCCGCCGCGCGATAGTAGTTCAGTCCGCCCGTTAACGCGCCAGGCTGCGACCACGCTTCCACATACGCCTTTCGGTCGGCCTCCGAAATGTAGCCCTGCCGCATCCCCTCGCCGAGAATCGTCTCCTGCATCATCGCGAAATTATTCGCGGACATCATCGCTTCCGCCTGCGCGCTGCGAAACACCAGCATGTACTGGCTGGCCTCCTGTTGCTTTGGATTCTCGCGCAACTCGCGCTCAAAAATCTTCGGATGCGGCGCATTGATGATCACCAGCCGCTCCACAATCTCCGGGCACGCTATCGCCGTAGCCCACGCGACAACTCCGCCCCAATCGTGGCCGACAAGAACGCATCGCGCAGCTCCAAGATGATGCGCACCGGCCAAATACTCCACGAGCGCGCGCATATCGCCCACCAGCTTCGCGATGTCATACTCCTCCACCGCCGCCGGCTTCGACGAAAGGTTGTACCCGCGCATGTCCGGCGCCACCGCAATAAAATCCCGCCCAAATTCCTCCAGCTGCTTCCGCCACGCATACCAAAACTCGGGAAACCCATGCAGAAACGCGATGAGCTTCGCTCCCGCCCCGCGCGCCGCCGCATCGCCCCCAGCACCACCGCGTTCCGCCCGCTCCCCATTCTCGTATTTCGCCGGCCGCGCAATCGCGTAGTGAATCCGCACCCCATTTACGTCGGCAAATTCGTGCCGTATCGTCTCAGCTCCCGTCGCTCCTTGCCTCGCCCCAGCTTCACTCATCGAATCTCCTCTCTCGCCGTCCTTTCAGTAGCACAGGCATTCCTGTTTACCCTGAGAACCGAAGGGCCTGTGCCCAAAGTCCCGCGCGGCACGGCCACCAATGCTTGGCGTCTGTCGCCACCCCGTTCTGGTCAGTTGACCTTTCGTACCGCTGCCTCCGGCGCGCAGTTTGCGTCCCGCTCGAATTTCGCGGGGCCGGGCGCCTTCGCTTCTGCCGTTGCCTTCGTTCGGCGTAACGCGACGCGAAAGCGAATCTTATACCCGCTGTTACCGCCGATTAGAATTTTTTGAAACCGCTAACGGACAGCAGAGAGGCGATTATTGGCTGCCTATGGTTTGGGTGGGTAAAGCATCAGGTAGAGGTAGGCTGCAGCGGCTTCGTCTTGGGTCAAATAGGCAAACACCGGCATGCGCCCTCTGTAAAGTGCTGGCGGCGTGCCCATGAAGATGGGGGCGCCTGTGGTCACCTTTCTCACAAAATCGGGAAGGCTGACGCGCGTCGTGAGACTCGAGAGCGGCGGAATCGCTGCTCCATAAATTTGCTCAGGATCTGGATTGGCTCCTGTCGCGCTGTGGCAGACGTGGCAGGTAGACTTCACAATGTGCTCGCCGATGCGGTACGACGATTCCTTCACGGCAATCTGGCGGTTTGCTGCACCGGGGACATCGGACAGCAGTTCAAGATAGGCGATCAGGGATCGAATTTCTGTGTCGCTCAACGTGGGTGGCGGCATGTGCAGCCCGCCCATGTGCAGGCGTTGCAGTAAGAGAATTTTCGATTCCTTGGCGGCGGCGCTCACGTCCGCTCGGCTCATTTCCCGCCCGGCCTGTTTCATTCGCTCCATGGTGGCCGCCACAGACGTCGCCTGCACCGGCCCGGTCACAGCATTTATTTCCGGCGGGCTGCCGTGGCCGAGTGCCCCATGGCAGCCGCGGCAATTCAGGCGATAGATGTCCGAGCCGTGGATCGTGAGAGTTTGCGACGCGTAGCCGTTAGTTAATTCGAGCTGCCACGCGGGCGGTATTTGTCCCGGCTCGGTTGGCGCTGGCCCTAACTCCCAGGTCTTGCCCATGCCTGTTTCGTTAAACGACTTATGGAGATGATTGATCCAGCTCTCGCCTTGGACGGCTGTTACGGACGTATCCGGCGCGACGGCTGTCTGAGCAAGCAACGAGGTCGCGAGCACAAACACTGCCGCCGCCGCGGTCAGGTGCGCGCCGAGCCGAGTCCGATTCTGCCTTAGCGATTTGGGTATTTGTGTCAAGTGCGTTGTCCCTGATTTGAGCCGGCTACTTCGCGCTCACCACTGCTATTTGTACGTTCGTCGTGGCGTCCGTCACAGTGATCGACTGTGTGCTCGGTTTGCCGTCTGCGCTCCACGATTTCAGCGTGTAGGTGCCCGGTGGGACGTTCTTGATCGTGAACGCACCGTCACTGTCCGTCAGTGCGAAATAGGGAGTCGGAACGACCACCACGTAGCCGACCATCTCAGCATGCATGTTGCAGAGCAGTTGCGCCGCGCCAAGGTCATCGAATTCGAACGACTTTTTTTGCCCCGGCGAGACGATCGTCAAGCTGTGCTTCAAGTTTTTGTTGCCGCCTACCGACGGCCAGTACACGTTGTGCGCCACCTGGTCGCTATTGAGAAAATCCACGGTGGTTCCACGCAGGATCACCAGGGTGTGCGGCACGAAGAGCATATTCTTCTGATCCACCGCCACATGCTCCGCGGGACGATCGAATTTCTTCCCGGGAATTGCGTCAATATACACGGCAATACCGCCGGCCGATTTCAATCCCGTTGCTGTAACTTTTCCTTGTACGTCCCCAGCCTGCGCAGGCTTTGCAATCGAAAGCATGCCCAGTAAAATCACTGCAAACACGGTTCTCCCAATCGTCTTCATCCCAGTATCTCCTCTCAATCGCTTCGCGAATCTGTATTCAATGCCCGGCCAGACTAACCTTCTCGACCACGCGCTTCTGTGATTTACGTCGCCATCGCTTGTGACGCCCGTCACATCTAGAAATATCGGCTTTATTTCCTGGCAGCGTGACCTACTCGGCTTCCAAGAAACGCGAAATTTCGATTTTTCCCGAATTGGCACTCTCTGTCGCCTCGTACCCATGGCTTTACCCTGAGGAGTGCAAGGCATCCTGCACGCAGTTTGCGTCCCGCCCGAATTTCGCGGGGGAGGCTCTTTCACTCTCGCCCTTGCCCCCCTTTTACCGCCTATTAGAATTTTGCAAGCTGCTGATCGCTCACGGGTTGCCGTACTTTTTAATCGCGGAACCGTAGATTAACTTTGCGGCGCGTTGGGCATCCGTCTCGCGCGAAGGGAGCTGCGCAGCTGTGGTCGTCATGTGGATTTTGTAAAAGACACGGCCTTGGGCGTCTGGCTCCGACCTCTCCTGATTCGGATAGCCCGGGTGTGGGTGCCAGATGAGGCCGTCGGCGTCGGGCTTTGGTTTTGCAGGGGCAGCCTGCTGCGCGGGCCGAGCCGATGGCTGCGAGGACGAGGCGGCGCAATGGGCGCGGTCGGAGGACGACCGGTCATTCGGATTCTGGCCGCGAACAACGTCTCGCGGCAAGGCTTGCACGGATGAGTCAGCGCAAGCGGTGGCGGTCACGCTTCGACCGCGATGGTTTGAATTTAGTGCCACTGCCGAAACAGGTTGCGCGGGTGGAGCTGCGCAAGCGGTAGTGTCGCTGTGTGACGGTGATTTGGAAGAGGTGGACACAGAGGTTATGCCCTCTAGGAGCTCGTTTTCTGCGGCTTCTTCTGCGTCGTCTTCTGATTCTTCGTCGGCGTCGGAGTCATCGTCCATGTCATCGTCTTCGGCGTCATTTTCGCGTTCGGCGTATTCATCTTCCGTGACATCGAGAGCTTGCGCGGGTGAAGCTGCGCAAGCGGTGGCGTCGTTGCGCGACTTTATTTTTGGGGAGACCGAGCAAGGGGTAGCATCGCTCTGCGATGCCTGATTTGCGTATTTGCGAATGATGTTGAGGACGTCGAGGGCGGTGACGCGCTCTTCGGGTGCGTTGTCTGCGTCTTCTTCTGTGCCGTCTTCCGGCTCGGCGTCCGGGTCGGGGTCGATGTCGATGACATCGGAGCGGACATTCGACCTGCGGGTGGGCGGCTGCGGCGGATGGGCGTCGTCGGAGGTGGAGAATTGGACCTGGGTGGGGATTTCGGTCCAGCGGCCATGGCTGTCGATGCAGCTGTAGGCGCGCATGGCGCGAAGGATCGTGTCGCCGGTGAAGGTTACGTCGTCGACGGATTCGACGAAGGCGTCGAGCGCGGAGTGCAGGCGTTCGCGGCGCTGGAGGAGCAGGCCGGCGGCTCGGGCGTGGCGGTAGATGGTGCGATAGTCGCCGAGCTTGTAGTCGTGAGCGAGCCTCGTGGGGGAGCGCCAGTGGACAAATTCCTCTTCGATGTCTTCGCGTTCGGGGTGGTGGCAGATGATGCAGCGGCGGCTGTGTCGTTCGAGGAGGAGCGCCTGAAGCTGCTTTTGCAGCCGGCGTTGACGGTTGATGCGCTCGGATTTCTTTCTGGCGGTTCTTGTGGCAGTTTTTCTGTTAGCCTTCGCGGTCGTTTTCGGGGTCATGTTGGGTTGTCCTTTTTGGGATTCGCGGGCCGCAGGACGCGGGCGCGGTGTGGTGAGGTGGGAGATCGCTCGATTTGTCGTCAACCGGCTGGCGCCGGCTGACTTTCGTTCAGTCGCCTATCTCGACCTCCTATCGGGCCTTTTGGCGTAAGGCGCCAATTAGCCAGATACAGAGTAACACGGGACGCGTTGGCGGGAGACTGGTCGAAAGTACAGGAAAGGTATAGGACAGTTTGGAATGAAGTTGAAAGGTTCCCCACCCTTGGAAACCAAGGGGTCGGGCACCCGGCTATCTCGTTTCGAGATAGGTAGTGATAATCCCTGTTACCAACACCTATCAGAATGGAAGGGTCTGATTGGGCGGCTATACCTCCAGTGACTGGACACGTCCGTCCGATTCGAGGCAGCTGGATTGACCTCATTTGGCGAGCAGCCACAATAACTTGTACGGTGCCGCACAAAATATAACGTCTGTCGGTCGTGTTCCCTACATGAAGCACCCTATAGTGCCCACCATTTCATTGCGCATAACCTCGTTGAACAGGCCCACTCTTGGGACGAAATGGCAAAACGGGTTTTAGTAGCCGACGACAATTCGATGATTCGCAAGATGTTGTGTAAGCTTTTTGAACGCGAAAACGATTACGACATCTGCGCGGAGGCTGAAAATGGCCAAGAAGCGATTGAGCTTGCTTTGAAGCATCGCCCCGACCTCATAATTCTCGATTTCGCAATGCCCGTCTTAAACGGTCTAGATGTGGCCCGAAAGTTAAAGAAGATAATGCCCGAGATTCCAATAATTTTGTTTACTCAGCACGCGACAGGTATAACGCTGGTTGAAACTAACGTGAACATTGATCGAGTAGTTTCGAAGGGCGACCCAGCAAGCCTCATGGGGCACGTAAGGTCACTCGCTCCGGTCTGATTGAGATTTGTCCGCATTCTCCAGCAACTGTAGGGTAATTTTGGGCCTAAAATGCGCTAGGATTAGGTCTAGCTGAAACGCAAGGGACGCAGTGACATCGGGAAACCCTCAGCCATCGCCAGAAGCCTTCAGGGGATTGTCCGCGCGGGTTGAAGGCCGCTTCGGAGTCCTCCCGAACTTTTTTCGCCTGGCTCCAGAAACGCCTGAGATTACCGAAAAGTTGTGGGGATTCGCTCAAGCCGCCTATCTCGACAACCCCTTGCCGTCGGTTTTCAAGGAGCGGCTGTTTGTTCACCTGTCGCGTTTCTGTGCTGTTCGCTACTGCATAGCCCGACACGTGGGCTTCCTCGTCGGACTTGGCCGCCCGGCGGGAGACGCCGCGGTTCAGCCGCAAAGCGTTGTGGATGCCGTCCGCCTGCTGCGGCGCCCGTTTCCCCGCGAAAAAGAATTGCAGTTGCGACTTTCGCGCTGCGTGAATTGCCCAGCTCCGCTTGCTGAAATGCCTGATGCAGATTCGGAACTGGAAGATGCGCTTTTCACGATTGCCGGCCACGTCTTCCTGCAAACTCCCGATGCCCCCGCCTGCCTAGATGCGATGGAACGGCTGCTGGGAGCCGCGCGGCTTCAATACATGCTCCTGTTTCTGGCATTTGTTAGGGCGGCGCACTATTGGACAAAGGTGCATCCCGAAATTGAATTCGAGGAAGACATCAAGCATCTTCTCGCAACACATGAAGCGCTGGCGGCCTGCATCCTCAGCGATCCGGAAGCTCATTCCGCTTCTTTGGGTTCCGTGGGCCAGCTACTGCTTGAAGAATTGCCGGAACTGCGTCTAAAAGCCGATAAGGCCATCGGCTTGCTCGCGTCGATAGTCGATTCGTCCGACGATGCGATCGTCAGCAAGAATCTCGATGGAGTTATCACGAGCTGGAACAAGAGTGCGGAACGCTTGTTCGGTTACTCTCCGGAAGAAGCAATTGGCCAGCACATTACTTTGATAATTCCAGCCGACCGCCGAGGCGAAGAAACAATGATTATTGAGCGGCTCAGGCGAGGCGAGCGGGTCGAGCATTTCGATACCGTTCGCGTGCGGAAGGACGGTACGCTGGTCGATATTTCCGTCACCATTTCGCCGGTAAAGGATGCCGGAGGCCGTGTGATTGGCGCTTCGAAGGTGGCGCGGGACATTACAGAAAGAAGGCAGGTAGAGCAAGCGCTGGCGGAACGAGCGCTGCTTCTCGATTTGAGCAATGACGCAATCTTTGTTCGGGACGATGCTGACCGCGTTACGTATTGGAACAAAAGCGCGTCCGAGCTTTATGGCTACAGCCGCGAGGAAGCATTGGGGCGCGTGACCCACGAGCTGCTGCGTACCGAATTCCCCGAGCCGCTGGAGCGCATTACCGAACAACTTCTCCACGACGGGCGCTGGACAGGCGAACTCGTTCACAGACGCAAGGAGGGCACCCAAATCGTAGTTATCAGCCGTTGGGTGCTCAATCGACACGACCTCGGAAATCGAAAAAGCGTTCTCGAAACTAATAATGACATCACCCAACAGAAGCAAAGTGAGAAGGCATTGCGTGAAAGCGAGAACCGCCTCCGCGCCCTGACGGATACGCTGGAGACGCAAGTCCGAATCAGGACGGAACAGCTGGTGCGGCGGAATACAGAAGTGCTGAACCAAGCGGAGCAACTGAGGGACCTGTCGCATCGAATGATGCAGATACAGGATGAAGAAAGACGCCATATCGCTCGCGAATTGCACGATAGTGCGGGGCAGGTGCTTACGGTGCTTGCGATGGAACTGTCGACTCTGGTTCGTAACGCACAAGAAAAAGCGCCTGAGATAGCGGAGTCGGCAGAACAAGCACGCGAGTTGGTACACCAATTAACCAGCGAGATTCGTACAACCTCTTATCTGCTGCATCCGCCTCTCTTGGATGAAGAAGGACTAAAAGCCGCCATATCCTTGTATGTTCGCGGATTAGCCGAACGTAGCGGGCTCGACATTACTTTTGACATTTCCGAAGGATTCGGTAGGCTTCCACATGACATGGAACTAGCCGTCTTCAGGCTGGTGCAGGAGTGCCTTACGAATATCCATCGTCATTCTGGTAGCAAGGTTGCCGCAATTCGTATGAAGCGTGCAGGCCGGTGTGTTTTCCTGGAGGTTGAAGATTCAGGTAGCGGTATATCCCCCGAAAAGCTGCT